>JACCDO012166839.1_pt1 | contig 16459 bp, 12 predicted proteins | sample 7446101 | NCBI WGS metagenome assembly JACCDO01 (sample SAMN15323440, study PRJNA562643) | freshwater metagenome | isolation source: river surface water | place: USA:Blue River Watershed | collected 2017-08-16 | reverse complement strand
CAATTTATTATAATTTAATTGTGTGCTAGATGCCGTTTATATAATCAATTAGGCGTTGTTGTTGCTGCTGCTGCGTTGGAGGACTCTGCGGTTGCGTTGAGTGCCGCGACGACCACCTGTTGCTGTTGCTGCTGCTGCTGCTGCTGGTTGCGCTGCTGCTGGCGCTGCGACTGGCGCTGCTGGTTGCGCTTCAAGAAATATAATTATATTTTGAATAACTCTTAAAGCATTCGTTAGTTCTGTAAGGTTTGAGCGGTCATCTCTAATTACGTTTACTGCAGCGGTATAATCGTCTCGTAGTTGCTGTGTTGTAAGAGCGTTTGTTATTAATATATCAGCTAATGGAGCAGATACAAATCTATACACTTTTTCATATGTTTTCGTTAATTTTCGTTCTTCTAATTTTTCTTTAATTGCTGCAGCCGCTGCAACAAACGGCTTTGCAATTGTCCGTCCAGCACTTCCAAAACCCTGTTTAGCTGCCGCACCAATTGCTGTGCTTCTATAACCACTTACTGCACGACCAAGCGCACCTGTACCTGCTTCTTTAAGTGCATCTTCTAATTCTTTACGGGATTTAGATAGCTCTGTAAGATCACTGCTTGATTGAGTACGTTGGAATTGACTATTTGCAGCAAGTACATCCGCCTCTAAAGCCTTAATACGCTGTGAAAATCCTGCTTGTGCGCGCTTTCTCTGTTGTTCAGCAACCTTTTTATCAAGTGTTCCTAACAGTCTTAATTCATTTTGATACATTGTATAATAGGGCATTAAGATATCATCTGGCTGAGCTTGAGCAATTGTTTGTTCAGCACTATCTGTATTTGTTGAATAATCAACCCAATTAGAGCTAGCTTGCGCTGTACGTGTTAAAAATACAATAAACTTATTAACAAATTGCACAATAGGATTTGTAGGATTATTGACTGTTCCATTATATAAGAAGAAATAATTAGTAAATCCACGACTTAGATAGCTAAGAATTTCATAAAAGTTGGTTAATGTACTTTCAAAGTCCTGTCTATTTGTAAAGAAATCTGCAGAAGGGCCGCCACCACTATATAATGCGGCATCTTCGGCTCCATCAGGAAATAAATTACTAAATGTTGGGTCCCTCTCTTCAAGGTCCATATAGCGTTGCATATTTGTATTATACACATGTTGTATTGCAATACTTCGCATTGTGTTTTTTATTGCAGCATTTATATCATCATCTATTAGAGTTGTATCTATATCTTTTAGAGCATCCAATGCTGCTTTTACAATTTCTTTATATTTTTTAAGTGTTGCGTTTCTTGCAGCTTCATCAATTACCGGTAGAGCTCCAAATGCAAAAGTGGCAGCAGCGGGTGCAGGTGCTGGTGCAGGTTCTGTAGCGGCGGCCGCTGCCGTTGCAGGTGCTGCTGCTGCAGTTTCTATTTCAGTAAGGGGAACGCTAATTGGTACTCCATCGTCTGCCTCCTCCTCATTTTCTTCATTTTCTTTGCTCTCAGCAGCTGGTGCCGCTGCTGCTGCTGCCGCTCGTGCTGTTGCTGCCGCTGCCGCTTCTCTTTCTATATTATCGGTTGTTTGTGCAGTAATTTGTGGTACTACACCTCTTAGTCTTTCTAACAAAGCTTTCATTCTAGTAATTTGGTCTCCAGTTATTAAGGCGGCGCCAGCACTAGGATTATATATAGCTATTAAATCATCAACTACTGCTTTTATTGCTTGATATCCAGCAGGCATATTTGTCCAATTATTAAAAATACTCTGTAATCTATCTAAATACATAGCTATATTGCGTATACCATAATTTCTACCTGTAGGATTCAGAGTACTAATTGAGTATATAAGTGGTGATAACAATTCTGCAATCTCTAATCTAAGATCTCCTGTTACTGCTGTTAGCATATAATTCATAATTATGTTTATTATAAATAAACGCCTACTTGCAAGAGTACTTTCATCTCTAGGCATATATGCAAAATACTCGTTAACAATATTTTTTAATATTTGTATATTTAAATTGATTTTGTTTTCCTCGTCCTCAAATATTTTTTTTTGCAATGCATCGTATATTTTTGCAACAATCTTGGCTTTTGTATTTTTTTGTTCAACAGGAGTTGTAATAGTATCAGGGATTTCTATTATATCATTTAAAGCATCAAGTAATCTTTTATCTAAAACTACTTCTAATTTTCCAGCATAGTCTTCTCCTATAGGATCTGCACTAAGCACACGGCTCTGAAGAGATTGCAAAGTAGACCCTGCAGGGAGTGGTGCTGTTTCAGCTCTTAATCCCTCAGCTGTTGCCGCAAAAATGCTTCGTTCTACAGAAGTTAGAGGAGCATCAGGAGCATGAGCAGGAGCAGCAGCACCAGAACCAGCAGCAGGAGCAGGAGCACCAGAACCAGCAGCAGCAGCGGCAGCAGCAGCAGCAGCATCAGGAGCAGCAGGAGCAAGGCCAGCAGCAGCAGGAGCAGCAGCAGGAGCAGCAGCAGGAGCAGCTATACCATCAACCTTAATTGGTAAATTGGCATCAACAATTTCCCGCTTAATACTATCTAAGTTTAAATCACTAAAAAGCCCCTTAAAAATTGTAAGAGTTTCTTTATTAAAATCATCCTTACTCAACTTATTTTTATTAATTAACCCCATAGATGTCAAGAAATTTCTAATATTACTATCAGTGATATCAGTTACTTTCATAGGAAAATCCGGTGCGCCTCCATCTGCATCATATACTCCATTATCAAAACCACCGCCTCGAAATTCAACCATATTGACGTTTGGATTTGATCTCAATAAGGAAGCACCCGCATCATGTTCTGCCGCCATTTCTAACATAAATGATTATTTTTGCCTTCTTCTAACCGCCTTATACATGACCTAAGGCCCCATTTAGTCCCTGAAACAGTATGGATATTGCGCAGCATCAACAACAACAACATCAGCAACGTCGCCGGAAAATAGATTGTAAACCTGAATTAATTATCTCATCACTTCAAAAGTTCTATGGAAACTACGCTGATATTGAGTCCATTCTTCCCTATTTGCAAGGCTCCGCTGATCTCTCTCTACGACTTATTGACTGGTTCGTCACCAATTATTGTCGTAAGCATTTCATTGGTTACAATCTTAACGGTCAAGAGTTTCTTGTCTACATTTCCTACAAATCACAACTAAAAGCCTATTCTAAGCAGTATTTTGACCCGAATTGTCGGCGGGAGCGAATTATGTTTCAAATTCCAGGCCACGAGCCATTCCTTACAACAGTTGGTAAACTAAACTTCTTCCGATGGGCCATTGAGACAAAGCTCCTCGATTACATTCAGGAGAATTATGAAGATATTCAAAATGAACGCAATGAAGCTATGAAAAATAATGATAAAAAGAGTCGCACAGCATCTACGGAATCCTCTGTTTCCTCTCAATCATCAATTCGAACTGTTTCAACGGTGGCAAGTACAGCATCTACACAATCAGCACAGTCAGCACAGTCGGCGCTTTCCACAGAGTCTGCAAATTCAGCCCTATCTGCCGATACAGTGGCAACAGCCGCAACAGCCGCAACAGCCGCAACAGCCGCAACAGCCGCAACAAATACCATCCTAACTGCAAACACCGCCTCCATAACACGCCGCAGACGCAGCAAACAAATCCCAGCAGCAACACGTCAATTACAAAAACATGATTGTGTCATCACTGTTACATTTGATTAATCATCTAGCACCTGGAGCAACCCCATCAATTGGTCTATACATCACTTTCATATCATTTAATGCCGGCAATAAATTGTTACCAGCATCAAGTCGATCCTTAATTGCTTTTTGAATCTCCTGTTTCTCTATCCAGCGACTATCAAAAGATCGCTCTAATATTCTTCTAGACTCCTCAACCCCTCTATCTTCTTTTGATTCATAAACAGCCCCCTGTAATTCCCGTACAACATTACGAGGATCCGATTCAACGTCAAATTTATCAAAATATACATTTCCGGCGAGTCGAGGCCCCCCTGGTTGAAATGCAGGCGCCGGCCTGTTATCCCGTCTATCTAGACGTCCAGCATTCGGCATTCGATCCATAAATGTCGGAGCTGCAGCAGGATCACGGCTATCATAAATGCCATAACGTCCATCCGTTTGCCAATGCTCATAATTGCGAGCATTTACGGTATCACGTGTCGGTAATTCACGCCGTGATCGTAATTGCATTGTTGGATAAGGGATTGGAGGCGTGGCAGCAATCGGTATTGGCTGCATTCTACTCTATCTGACGTTGTTAACATTTAAGATTCTAGCAAACCCAGCACCGTCTAAAAGCGAATCTACATGATTAATTTAATATGAAACTATTTGTATTCAGTATTGAAGAAAATGCTAAAGAGCATACTACACTGTTAGATGCCAATGCACGAATTTATCGCATTCGAACTCTATTAGGCGGTGGACACTCTCTCTGGGAAGATGATGACCCACTCATTGAACAATCTGAATCATATATTTTAAATACATACCTAAAACCAAATAACATTCCTGTAAAAGCTATGGGAACTCTTCCAGAACCAGAAACATATTGGGTAATTGTTGATGACGCTAAATTAAAATTTGATGATTTTTATACATATGAAGAGGCCCAGGAGGAGGACATTTTTACAGCTGATCCAACAGCTCTCTGTTGGAAACAGTTTTATATTTTCCTAAATGCAAATACAAAGGAGGATATTATTGGCAGTTATAGTTATTTAGGGGTAGCTGCTGCACCGGTCAAATATATTATTGAAAATGTCTTAAGTCCGTGCGTTTCCTCCGTCTAAAGTTAGATCGATATAATATATTAAAATGGCTACAGCTGGAACAAATGCTGTTGTTGCACATGTTAATAATGATTTAAAAAAGACAGTACGTCGTTTACCAAACGACGAGGCTAGTTTGAATAAAGTGCTCGATGATAGCATTAAAGATGCATATAAGAGACCCTGGCATAGACTTGAACGTGGTCTGCGTCTTAATAGGCTCCGTGCATTTGTCGAAGAGGAGAAAAAGAAACTAAATCTTACACAATTTGAAAGCGCCAGCCTTTTAGGGATTCTGCAAAAATCTCTTGATAAAAAACTATTAAACTCCAAAACAACTGTTATCTATGATCAAGATCAAGAATCGATTTTAGAAATTAAAGGGCTTGTTATGCATCGTGGAGCAGATAATATTATGCGTTACCAACTTTTAGAGAAGAAGCCTGCTGGTACAATGCGCAAGAAGAAGGACGAGGCGGCCACAAATGATGTAACTAGCGGCGCTGCAGCAGCCGCCGCTGGCCAACCTACACCATCTGCAAAATTGATCTAACAGGTTGGTGCCAATGTAAACCAACAAGTATATTTACATAATAAGCCATTCTAAATGGCATATCATGTAGAAAATGTTGAGACCCTAACTGCCGCTGAAATACTAATTTCCACGCCAACAGATAAAGTTCAAGTTCAACATGCGCGTGAAGATCTTGAATCAATCATAAAAGTCCCTTGTCGAGCAGTTGATATATTTCTTGACAGTTTTGAACGATTTCATTGTCGACGTATTGCAGCTGTGAGCACATGTGTTCCAGCAACAAAGACGGATGCTATTCGCACCCTTATTGCCCGTAAAAGTACAGAGCAGCGTACCCCTGAATGGTATATTCAAGCTAGTAAACTCCTTACTGCATCAGAATTGGGAGGAATCTTTGGATCTCCTAGAGCCCGCGGACAACTTGTTATGTCAAAAGCAATCCCTCCAACTCCCGAAGAAATTGAACGACGTTGCTCAAAACCTCTAACATGCCTTTCACAACATATGTCGCCATTTGATTGGGGTATTCGCTTTGAACCAGTCGTAAAACAGATTTATGAATATCGTCATCGTGTCCAAATTGCAGATCTTGGTCGCCTTGTCCATCCAACTGATCCTCGCATTGCAGCATCACCCGATGGACTCGTCGCAGTCGCAGAAGATCCTACATCACCTCGACTTGGAGCTCTTGTCGAGATTAAATGTCCTATTACACGAGAAATCGAAAATGATAAAGTGCCGGCAGATTACTATACACAAATGCAGTTGCAATTAGAGGTTACAAATGTAGATGTGTGTTATTATGTAGAGGCTAAGTTCCGTTCATCTGCGCCTGCAAAATATGCGGCGTATGAAGGGCCGGCACAATTTGAAGGTGTCATTTGGTTGGTGGAACATCAGGACCCAGTAACTGGTGTTGAAAAACGCCGTTATGTGTATGGACCAATCGGTTTTAGTGGTGAAGATCCTCCTTGTCATACAATCGGCCAAAATGACTATGTAATTGAACGTATTCCATGGGCCCTTCTTACTTGGCATGAAATGGAGGTTCGTCGATCTCCAACATGGTGGTCCTCTCTTCAACCACGGCTCGATGAATTTTGGACAGATGTCCTAAAAGCACAGAAAGGAGAATTTGTTCTACCAGCCCTATCAAAATCACGCACTTCTAAAACAAAAGTTGTCGAAGAAAATGACGACAATGATACATGTAAAATCCAATTAACGGGTCTGCTTGTTTAATGGCTGGCCCTCATAAAAACTTAATACAAACTCCCCACGCGCAGATGTGCAGGAATCAGGATAATTTTTCTTATAATTATTTGTTTCCTGCCTATAATTACCAGTAAGCTCATGTGTACGCCAGTAATCTTTTGCATGGCAACTAAATGCGTTCTCCCCATAATGAGGTTGAGCCTGATTTGTTGTCGGAAGCTTCTCTAATAGTGTGTAAGGCTCACCGCTATTTATTTTGCGAGGCGCTGGGCCGGATGTTAGGCCACCCATTGGATCATATCCAGTCGCCGAGCCATCTGTAAATGCCTCCCTTGCAAATGCAGGCATTGCTCTATAAGGCGGCGGCGCACTATTTCCTAATACAAGCAAAAAGGAGATACTTGCTAATAATAAAAATAGCACAGCGTAGTTCGAACGCATCTACTAAATATTGTCAAATATAAAGATCTATACCATTAACTATCTAAATGACAAGATTCGACCTGTCAGCTGCCATTGCAGCTGTTGCGGCTCCAGTACATCAAGAGCGCATTTGTATTCATCGTGATTATCTTAATCAGTTTCTGACAAAGCAAATGGCACTAGGAGATCGTCTTGCAAATATTGAGCGAGATAATATCAAGCTACTTCATCAGGACGTGTTCAGTGAACTGAATTGCACAATTGCTGAACGTATTGCCAAGCGGTTTTATCACAGTTCAGCGTTTGACCTTGGTGAGCCGCCCAAATTTTTTAGTGGCGAGTTCAGTAATGCTGCCGCGTTGTTTTTGGCACGTGTTTATGCTGCTAGACAGAATGTAGGTGTACGCGGGATTTATAGGGCCGCCGAAGATGTTCATGATGCATTTGTAAATGCCTGGCTTCGAGGCCGTGCTTTTGGGGCCGAGTCTGCTTCAAATGATGCGCTATGTAAACCATGGGAATGTGTGACATCTGCAGTTAGGAAGTGTGAGGATATTTTTATTTGTGAAGCTGTGCGTCGTATGAATACTGGTCTAGAAGGGCTCGTCACAGGAAATGTCCAACAAGAGGCCGCAGATATTCTAGATATTGCCAATTATACTCTGAAGCGCGAGGAGCCCGAACTGTGCATTGGGATTTAATCCCTGGCCCCTGGCCTCCGTGCATTGTGATTTAAGAGAGACAACTCAACTGCCGCCCGCCCCACCCAGAAAATTGACTATCCTTAGGCCTCTGCTGATTCCGCACAAGCCTAAGTATACAACACAATGTCTCAGATAGTCATGCATGTTATCAAGCGCGATGGTCGTAAAGAGGCCGTTTCCTTTGACAAGGTTCTCAATCGAATCCAGGCTGCTGGACGTGGTCTCGAAGTGAATCCTGCCCTAATTGCCCAGAAAGTACTGAGCCGCATTTATAATGGTGTGCATACGAGTGAACTAGATGAACTCGCCGCACATCTCTCCTATTCCCTGGCAACTGTGCAACCCGATTATGGAACTCTAGCCGCCCAGATCGCAATCTCAAATCACCAAGCAAATACAACGGAGTCCTTCAGTGAAGTTATGCTGCGCCTGGCAAATCAGATACACCCTAAAACAGGCAAGCCGATCCGTTATATTAGCGCGGAGCTCGAAGCAGTTGTCCTGGCACACCGCGCTGAAATCGACGCGGCGGTCAAATATGACCGCGATTTCCTCCTCGACTACTTTGGATTCAAAACCCTGGAACGCTCCTATCTCCTAAAAGACTCTGCTGGTAAAATTCAGGAACGCCCACAGCATATGTGGATGCGAGTAGCACTTGGTATTTGGGGAGCCGATCTTGATAAAGCATTTGAGACATATAACATGATGAGCATGAAACTATTCACTCATGCAACTCCCACACTCTTTAATGCCGGCACCCCTAATTGCCAACTGAGCTCCTGCTATCTTCTTGCAATGGATAGCGATAGCATTGGTGGCATTTACAAGACGCTCGGGGATTGCGCACAGATTAGCAAACATGCTGGAGGAATTGGTCTACATGTCCATAATATTCGAGCCAAGGGCTCTCTAATTGGAGGCACAAATGGCGTCAGTAATGGGTTGGTTCCTATGCTCCGCGTCTATAACTCCACCGCCCGCTATGTTGACCAGGGTGGTCAGAAACGCAATGGTTCATTCGCAATTTACCTAGAACCGTGGCATTCAGATATTGAGGACTTCCTGCGACTGAAGCTAAATACTGGAGCAGAGGAAGAGCGAGCACGTGATCTCTTCTATGCGATCTGGATGAATGACCTGTTCATGGAGCGTGTAGAGAGTGGCGGTGATTGGACCCTCTTCTGCCCTGCAGAGGCTCCTGGACTCGCTGATGTGTATGGGGCGGAGTTTAAGGCTCTCTATGAGCGCTATGAGACCGAGGGTCGTGGTCGCCGATCCATTCCAGCACAGAAACTCTGGTTCAAGATCCTAGATGCACAAATTGAGACAGGTACTCCCTACATCGTCTATAAGGATGCCGCCAATATCAAAAGCAATCAGAAGAACCTGGGGACAATTAAATCGAGCAATTTATGTGTTGCTCCAGAAACAAGGATTCTAACAGATAAAGGTGAATTTCAGATTGCATCACTTGTAGATAAGACTGTAAATGTATGGAATGGTGATAAATGGTCTGAGACGACAGTTAGGAAGACTGGTGAACGTCAAAAACTAATTAAAGTAACAGTAAATAACATTTGTTCATCGATTGATTATCATAACGAATATGGTAACCAATATAATATGCCTGGAACTCCATCAGTAATTCATTGTACACCCTATCATAAATTTATTCTCCCTACACATGATAAAATTTCAGAGTGTGAGCGCATTGAAGCTTCTCAATTAAAGCCTGGGCAAAAGCTAAAATGCTATTATTGGCCTCCATTTGCTAAATCATCGAATACTAAACTGCTATACGAGGTTATTGTTAATAAAGTAGAAGATTTTGGGCGATATGATGACACATATTGCTTTAATGAACCTGAAAATCATGCTGGAGTGTTCAATGGCATCCTAACTGGTAACTGTACGGAAATTCTGGAGTATTCCTCAGCCGAGGAGACCGCTGTCTGCAATCTCGCCTCTATTGCACTGCCGGCGTTTGTGAATACACGGAAGCGCGTATTTGATTTTGAGGAGTTCCGGCGCACGGTGCGTATCATGACGCGGAATCTGAATCGGGTCATTGACATCAATTACTACCCGACACCTGAAACGCGGCGCTCGAATATGCGTCATCGTCCAATTGGTATCGGCGTGCAAGGTCTCGCGGATGTATTTGCTATGCTACGCATTTCCTGGGAGTCCGAGAAGGCAGCTGAACTCAATCAGCGGATCTTTGAACATCTCTACTACGCCGCGCTCTCTATGAGTGTTGAACTAGCAAAGACCGAAGGTCCATATGAGACATTTGCAGGTAGCCCCGCAAGTCAAGGAATTCTGCAGTACGACATGTGGAATCAGACGCCACTTACACAGACTGATGGTACTCTAGACTGGGCATCCCTAAAAGCCCGTGTGGTCGCAGATGGTCTGCGTAATTCTCTACTTGTTGCGCCGATGCCAACTGCATCTACCAGTCAGATTCTAGGTTGGAATGAGTGCTTTGAGCCATTTACGAGCAACATTTACACTCGTCGCACACTTGCAGGCGAATTCATTGTTGTCAATAAGCACCTTGTACGCGATCTAATGGAGGTTGAAATGTGGTCCGAGGATCTGAAACAGAAGATTATTGCAAATAATGGGAGTGTACAGGAAATTAGTGAGGTTCCTCCGTCAATTAAGGAGCGTTATAAGACGGCGTATGAGATTAAGCAGCGTACACTAATTGATATGGCGGCCGCGCGAGGGGCGTTTATCTGTCAGTCCCAGTCGCTCAATCTGTTTGTGGCGGACCCGACATATGCAAAGCTGACAAGTATGCATTTCCATGGCTGGAAGCGCGGTCTGAAGACGGGTATTTACTATCTGCGCACAAAGGCCCCAACAGCTGCGCAGAAATTTACGGTGGATCCTGAACTACTGGCGGCTGTTCAGGCAGATAAGGAACAGCGTGATAAGGAGAAATATGCGGCAGATGAAGGATGTACTATGTGCAGTGCGTAAGCACTGCAGCGCCTTCGGCTTTGTTCGGCATAAGCTGTCCCGCCAACCTAACCTAAATAACTAAAGAAAGTATAGAGCAGCGCCCACAAATGAATTTTTTTCAAATGCTCTGTTGTGCGTTTCTAGCAAAGGGAACGGAGCTATCCCATCAATATTTGGAAACAGGATACGGTGTAACACAAGGATATATTCGTCGACAACTCAAACCGGCACTTCCCCAAGCATGGTATCGCAAATTACAAGACTCTGCAACTGCCACCGCTGCAAATACAGAAATCCAGCAACTTCTAACTGCCGCAATCAGAGAAGCAGAACACTCTGGTAATTCTCTCTGTAAATGCGTGTCACCAGAGTCACCGGCACCGTCGCCCCAGTAATACTGTATCAGCGTGCTCTTATTTTCTAATTGGAATATGCAATACTACAATTAGATGATGGCTGAAGAGCAAGATGACAACGATGAAGTTTTATTAAAAGAATTAGGAAATCAACTAGAAACTATTAAGAATATTCAACCTGATAATACTGGTTTATATAATTGTATTTCCGTATTTGCAAGTTTATTACTTGAATTCAGAGATAATGGTAATGACCCTAATTGGGTTGAAAAAGTTAAAACAATGAATGGAAATGATGCATTTAGTGATAAAGCTGATCAGGATAAAATAAATGCATTTATGCAACAATATGGTCATGCAATTCTAAATGTATTGGGATTAGGGGTTGAGGATAAGGAAACAATATTGCCTCAGAGTGGAGGAGCTGGTGATCCAAAAGATCGTGCACTTCAAGCCCTTGCATCCATAAGCGAGTTCATTGATCCACGTAGCGTCAGTCTTGACGGCGCCGTTGAATTTATTCTTGAATATCTTGATTCTGCAAATATAAAAATGGAAGACATGGCGCGCCAAATAGGTTTCATTGCTCTTGAAAACAAAGTTCACGGAATTCCATTACAGCCTATCGGCATTCCTTATGAAATACCTACACGCCTACTTATTATTATTGTACAAGGAATTTTTGAAGTAATGCGACTTTTCTCACTCTTTGGTTTCCCTGGTGCAGGTATATTTCGTATTGTCGGTTCTCTCTTTGGTGGCATAATCGAACTATTCAAAGGGGATTGGAAAAGTGCCTTATTTACATTTATGGGGTTGGCGGGCAGTAATATGATGACAATGGGTCTTTTTGGTAAAATTATTGTTAAGGTCTTATCTTTTATGGCGCCATCTATGCGTGATAAACTGGTTCTAACTGGTTATCAGTCAATGAAGTCGTGGGTACTTGGAGTAGCATTGTTTGTGTTCCAAACAATGGCACCGTATTCTATTAAACAAATGGTTGATCAGAATTTGAAAAAATTTGGAGACATGTTGGCAGATGTCCAGAAGAAGATAGACACTGTAAATGGGCAAATTACCTCTTCTGCTGAATTTAAATGTTTTACAATTGAATGGCTCAATCTAACAGATCCAGCCAAAACACCAGATTATGACAGTCTCATTAAACTCCAGGATCTTTTTATGCAGCCATCATTTTATTGCAATAATGATGTGCGTGCATTTGTTGACCAAATGAAATTTATTCCACCCGCACGTATTATATTAGAATTATTAGGTTTGCCAACAACAGATCGCGCATATTCTGAAGTGTGCTGGAATTTACCACCAGATGTTATTGATGGTGGTCTTGACACTGCAATATTACACTCTCTTAAACCTGTTATCCGCCCAGTTAAGCCCTTTACACCAGCAACCGAAAAGGACAGAGTTGAGGCAAAATTTGAAGGGTCATTAGCAGATTATAATAAAAAACTAAAAAATGATTATGTATCCAAATACTATAATTGCCCAGGATTTGATATGTCACAGTTACGTGTGGCCGCAGCAGTGGCACAAAAGAAACTCAGTAGTGTATTCTCCCTTGGTGAAAGCAAAGACGAACAACTAACGCAGGCAGCTTCAACTATACGAACAGGTACAACTAAATTTATTGGTGATAGTGCTGCCACTGCCGCTGTGGCTGGCAAAAAGGCAAAAGCTGGTGTTATGGGGCTTGTACAGCAAGTGCGAGGACCGGTGCAACAAGGGCAGCAGCAACAAGGGCAGCAGCAACAACAGGGAAAACAGCCAACCATGGCAATGATGCCAGGGACTAGAACAGTTATACCTCCTGGAGGTATTGCAGTTATTGGACAACAAGGTGTAACGCCTCGTGCAACAAATCTTGGGCCTCTTGGAACTGTTGTACATACACAGGGTCTATCATTGCCTCAACAAGTTGGCAGTCAAGTTGCAAGCAGTCTTGCAAAAGGCTTATTAGGACCTGGTCGAGGCCCTGTAATAATCCCTCAAGGTCGTTAATGTTTACCACCCTCCGCCTCCACAGCAACTCCAATACGGCCATGTAGGAATCGGATCATATGCTCATCCCAGCCCCAGAAACATCCCACGCGCGCATCGGCAGGAATCTTGCGTGATGAAATATTATCCCCATGGCTTAATGCAACAATAATCTGCTGTGGAGGAATCTCTAATACTTCCGTCTCACGGCCGGCCAACCAATCATCTCCCTCTGCCATATTGACACTGGGAAATGGTCTTGCCTGCCAAAACGACTTTCGAAATGTCAGCGTTGCCTCACTTACGCGCTTCCCTAATTGCAAACCAAGCGGTGGTACATTCACTGCCGACTGCCCCGTTCTCAGATCATACATTGCCAACATTGTTGATACAATACAAGCCGGCTTTGCCTCGTGATACGGTGATCCCTTTAGCAACCATGCTACACGCCTGCGAAATGATGTCTCAGGGTACACATCGTCATCATCCATAAAAAGAATAATATCATGCATCGCCTTTTCAACCGCCTTATTGCGCTTTTCACCAATTGATGTACGCTTATCAAGTGGTATATAACTTACTGTAATATCAGGATTTTTACTAGCAAATCCAATAACTTTATCAGAAGATGCTTTTGATTCGTCGTCACTATCTTCAACAACAAGCCATTCGATCTTATTACGAGGATAGTCACTTAGTAATAGATTTAGACATGCTAAATCGATGAAATTACGACGATTATAGGTTAGTGTTACGACTGTAATAGGAGGGCAGTCATCTGCCTGCAGAATGGGTGGCAGATGAACAGGTCCACGCAATTGCAGCTGTCTGCGCTTCTGACACTCTGCCACCACATCTGCAATTGTTGCAGCAGCTGCTGCAGTTGCAGTTGCCGCAGCTGCAGGCGCAGGTGACCAATCTGCAAATACTCTAAATGCTGCTTCTAATTGACCTGCAATATCATCAGCGTCTGATAGTAATACTGTCCCAGCCCGTCCCTTATAACGGAAATATGCAGGAATATCACTCAGGATCATAAATGCACCACTCGCAGCCGCCTCTGCAGCTGCATAACCGAATCCCTCAGCCCTGCTAGGAAGCAGATGACCACTGTAAAGTTTCTGCAGGCGCAACGTCTCATCGGCAGATAGCTGCTTGCAGATCACTTCAATAGGTGCCCCTGCAGAAACAACAGCCTCTAATTGCCGATGTACATCCTCGCGGCTAGTATATATGCGCAGCTTAGGACCACCAATTGGCCATTTAGAGATGATGGCAGCTGCAGCATCTGCCTTTGAAGTACTGCCGCCAATTAGAGCAAGGAACCCAAACTCCTTCTGCCGCTCCTGGCGTTTTGCAGCCACATCTCCCAACTCCGCCGCCCTCCCCGCAGGCAAACACCAATCAATTAGACATACATATTTCCCCCCAAATTCACTAGGCCCTCCCTCTACACGACATAAAACAGCATCAAATGCATGCATATATTTACTATATGCATCACCATCTGGACCACTCGCATGTTCAGGATTCATTATAAAAATATTGGAAGCGGCCCAGGGGCACATGCCATAAATAGGCACCTCTAAATGGAAATTTATATCTGCGCTGCGAGGAGGTTCACGAGGATCGACATGATGGATTTGGCCAATCGTTACCGCCGTCTGCTTACGCAGCAACTCCTCTAACACCTGTGCATCGGTTGCTAGACCAAATATGTTTGAACGATTATAGATTATATTTACATTTAGGGCCGCCGGTTTTTTCATCTAATAAAATTCCTTGCTTTTAATGTTTAGACCCTGCTAGAGGCCCGGCCGGCTGGCCAACCCTTTAATTTCTAAGTATTAAATAAGCAGGCCTAAATGCCAATTACACAGTATGCAGATTGGCAAGATGATCTTGCCTGGATGGAGAATATGCGCGGTGCACGTTGGAACGCTGCGCTGCGCGCAGAACAGCGCATTTTCAACTCCGTGACACATATCCCAGCAATTAAACAACGTACCAGCCAATTCCTTAAAGTTGTTAAAAAACTTCAAGCGCAGCGTGCAGCCATATATGAACAAATGTCGTCGTTGCCACCTTCCATTCCTAAAACAATTAGAGATGCTGAAAACGATTTTGATATTGCGGCTGATGGAACTGTAGTTTATTTATATGCAAAAGATTATGGTAGCCAATACTTAACAATAGCGGCTGTATCTGCAGATGGCCGTCGCAGACTCTGGGAAAAAGCAGCATATATAGGAAGTACTGTTGCAATCCTAAATGACCGTTGTTATTATACACTTGCAGCTGCAAATAATCGTGATTATGCAATTGAGTCATGTGATGTTGCAACAGGTAAAGATGTAAAACGTCATTTTGAAGAAGCCGATGAGCGTAAATTAGTTCATTTATGCAAGGCTGAGCGCGGGGCACTCTTTTTCACAGTCGAGGATTCAGACATTTATGACCTATATGACCTGCCGGCTGAAGGAAAGCCGCAGCATATTTATGGTGGGGCATGGTTTACAATACTTGGATATACCTGTGACAACAGAACAAAACCTGTCTTCATATCCCTAAAAGATGGCGAGCAGAAGCTCCATAATTTAGATTGGCCCCTTCCGTCAATAGACAATGGATACGTAACATGCGGGTCAATTGCCGGCGGCTGGCTAATCACAAATCTCTCAGGGGTTGAGCGTCTCTATAAATGGGGTCCGTCTGGTGCAAAACTGGTCCTAAAAATATATGGTTCGTTTGAAGTCGATATGCAACGATTATGGCAAGGGGACAGGCGAACTCTCATATTTGCAATGAAAGCAGATGATGTCCCCCTTAGAATTATTATAGAACAGAATGGAGCGATAAAGCAGACACCAATTTCAACTCCATTGGACCAACCAGCGGTTGTGGCTGAACGGCAGACGACAAGCGCAGATGGAAGTCGTGTCAATTTCCTAATTGTTCGTGGCAGCAACAACAGCAGCAAGAAGCCGGCAGGCCTCCTAGTATATGGCTACGGGTCATATGGAATCCCTACATTTCCAGATAAAGCATACACTAATTATAAGCCCCTAATTGACGCAGGATGGGCAATTGCATTTGCATTTATAAGAGGTGGTGGAGACCATGATGACACTTGGGCAGCCGCAGGACGGCTCTATAATCGTCAGCGATCTATTGAGGATTTTGAGGCGGTTATTCGCGCAGCACGAGTTGCCACAGGCGTCCCTCCAGAACGTACAGTCATTACTGGACGGTCTGCAGGAGGAATGCTTGTAGGAACCGTCGCCGCCCGTAATCCCACTGGCCAACTATTTAGTGGCATTTATGCAGAAGTCCCCTTTTTGGATGTATTAAAAACAATGAATAATCGAAAATACCCACGTACAACTACGGAGCAAAATGAATTTGGCGATCCGGCACGATCATTGACAGATTTTATGGTTGCATTAGAGCATTCTCCGGTAAACCGTAT
>JACCDO011108298.1_pt1 | contig 16461 bp, 2 predicted proteins | sample 7446101 | NCBI WGS metagenome assembly JACCDO01 (sample SAMN15323440, study PRJNA562643) | freshwater metagenome | isolation source: river surface water | place: USA:Blue River Watershed | collected 2017-08-16 | reverse complement strand
TTTCAACATCCGGCTCACTGGTGCTCTTTTGAATGTTACTTGCAGCCTTCCACTGAGTATTATCCCAGATATTTAGAATTCCGTCATCGGAATTATACCATAACTGTCCTTCTACAGGATTTGCTGGTTGCTTGCTTGTACCGCTGGCAAAATTTTCAAGTAATCCTAAAAAGTTTTCAGCAATAATTTGACCATAGCCCGTGACGTTACGACCTGGAAACTTTAAGCTAGTATCCTGATTCGACGTATTGTCATAGACTGTAATTGGAGTCTTGTTGTCTTTGTCGGTAAAATTAACGATATATGGCATTTATTAAACCTCTGTGAAACCAGTTAAGCTCTGTACACGGATTGTATAGTCAATCTGTAACAGTCTGTTCAAAGACTTTTGTACTGGATGGAAAATAACGTGTGTTAACAATTTGCCTTCACCGTCTGGATTGTAACTCTTAAGACCTAGCTCGTCAAATACATAGCTGCCGTTCATATCTTGGCTGTTATCAAAAGCCTGTTGTCCTACAGGCTCGCCGTAATCTAATAAACAGGAAATTAAAATATCGCTATAAGTTGCGCCACTAATATGTCGGATCTGCATCTTATTTCTTGTAGGATCTACGTTTTCGTTAGCGTTTTGATCAACAATTTTAGCGTATGTTTGATTATACAAACCTGTGTTTACGCCCACAGTGTTTGGAGTCAAATATGTAATAAGTCCTGTAGGATCAACGGTTGTACCGCCGCTACCGAATACCATTTGATAAATGGTGCCTTGGCCTTGATTTGACAGGCTGTTTACCATTGCCACTGACATATTTTCGTAGTGGATAGCATTACGTTTATCCTGGAATACTTCGCCGGTTTGTGGGTCAAATATCTTAATATGACCCTCAAAATGCCAGCCCATTACTTCGTTAGGACGTTGCTGTTTTTGAGTATTTTCGTTATCCATATTTGTTTCGCTTGTATTTTCCTGTTCCATAGTATATTTATTCGGGCAACTCAGTAGCTTTCTGCGTCAAGAATTTTAGTATAGGACTGGTATTTTCCATTAAAGTAATACCTGTACTAGCTGTATCTGTGCCGCGATCGTACCAAACTTGGCCTGTTCTCCTAATAACTGTGATTCGTGTTCCGGCTGGAACAGTTTGTGTTAATCGAATATAAGGTGCTACACCGTCAACGCTAAATTCAGCTTCCAAAATTCTGTCAGCTGCCGGACTGGTAATTCCTAGTTCCTGATCGTACACTGTCAACGGATCTTTGCGTAGACGCTGGCCTGCTACAAACACTTCGATTTGATCACAAGGGAAATAAATCTCAGGTATTGTTGTACGTGTCCAAGAACTTCTATCAGTTGCAGACGGTGTAAAATCTAAAGGACCTATCATTAAACTAGAGCCGTCACTGACAAAATCAGAACGTTCTTGATTTTCATTGTAAGGTAAACTTTCTACTCTGCTAACATCAACAACAGACGAACCCGCAGCGTGAATTTCTGCAATCGCTGTTCCTAGACTACCGCGTCTTAATTGCTTTAATGCTGTTGCTGTTTTTTCAAAGTACTCAATTCTTTCACCGTTGATATAAACAACTCCGGGCAAGTTACGTGTTTTAATAGGTGTAAACAATCCTTCTGTGCTAGTTAGATTAATTTCTAAATCATAGTAATTTAAATCTGTAGATAGTACAACTTCCTTATTCATACTGAATCTCTTAAAGTGATGAATGTTCAACATATCTTTAAAGATTTCAAATGCTAGTGGTGGACGTCGTACATCTTCGCAGTATTGTACAATTTTGATATCATCGCTAGTTGTGCCAACACTCTTCATATAAACTACATTTCTTGGAAGAGACACTTCGTAATCTTGATCTTGTGTTAGTCTATAACCGTTTCTGTAAACCCAAATATAGCTAGCAGACAATGGAGTTCTAGCCAACTGATACTGTACTTTACCGCCAACATATTGGTCTTCGATCATATTCATTGTTGGATACTCGCTAAACCAAGTTACTGTAATTATGTCGCCTTCTACAAGATCAATATCTGTATCAGTTAATATGCTAGAACTTAGGACAATGTTATTACCTACTACAGTGTACTCGCTACGAAGATCAACAACAATCTTGATTTCGTCGTCGAGCTCTAATAGGTTTGGAGAAACTGTAATTTTGTTTTCATTGCCATCATAAACATAATCTAAAATAAATCTTAAAGGTTCGTTGTTAATGAACACACTGATGTTTTCAGATGTAGCAGTATTAAATGCTTCTAACGGATCTTTACCAATTAAAATGACATTGTTAGTTCCGTCATAGTGTCTAAACTCAGTGTCAACACCTTTTAACTGTTTTCCTTTAATTTCAACTAGCATAGAACCAGCAGCACTGGCTCTTGTTAGATTAACGAATCTGTCTAGGTCATAATTTAATGTGCTACCGTCAAAGATAATATCTTGTTGGTTAACACGAATTAATGACTGACCGCTAGAATCAACATCTAATGCTGCGCCTAGACATACAATTTTAATAGTTTGTCTAAAGTCGGGTCTGTTGACGAATTTAATTAGAGTTTTACCTACAGTATCAGTTACTTCGTTGCTGTCGATAAACTCAACTTCAATTTCTTGTCCGTCAACTGTTGCAACCACTGACTGTGTATCAGCATAGTTAGCTCTTGTTAAGAATAAACTAGTATCGCCATCTGCTAAGAATTCTTGATAATCTAATAGTGCAACACCGCCTAGACCAATGCTGATAATCTCAACTACTGCTCCTTCAATTGGCGCTGTAAAAAATTCTACAACATTAGATGGGTAATCGATCTCATAGCCTACACTGCTGTCAGGAGCAGCAAGTTCTACTTTAACTTTATCAACATAGACCAACAATGACTGTGGTTCTAAAATAGTTAAACCAATATTAAATCTTCTTGTTGTGCCGTCTGCTATCACAATCTTTGATTGTAATGGGGTAGCTCCAGTTTGAATAGTATGGAATACTTTAATAGACACGCTGTCAAGCACCTGACCGGGAATATTCTCTTCAGGAGCAGGAACTTGATCTGGGCTAATAAATTTGCTTCCGTCAACTACAATATCTTCTGCAAGCATACCGCTGGCTGAAGAATATGCGCTGTCCATCGATCCTAACGATCCGCCACTTAGATTTGTATCGATAATGTTAACGTCACTGATTGTAACAGTACCATCACTTTCAATTGGTCTGAATATAATTGTATCACCGGCTTCAATAGCTACGTTAAAATCTCTAAACTCTACAACTGTAGAGCTACCGTCGCCTACAAAAGTTGGCATTAAGGCATTTTGATTAACTACTGTAGAGCCGTCGCCAACGCCAAAATTAGGATCGTCAATTCTTATTGTTCTTGGCTCTGGTGTGGGACGAGTATATTGTAAGTCGTCGATAGAACGAGGAACTTCAAGTCCAGCACGTTTTAGATAGATAGAAATCTGTTGACCCATTGCAGGAGCATTAGGTAACACTACAAATGTTGTGCTGCCGTCAGCGATATAATAATAATCTGCTGAGCTTTCTACAGAATCCCAAGTATCTGTAAACCAAGGAAGGGCATCCCATCCTCCAGATACATCAAAAGTTGTACCTTGAATTTGTACGCCGCCAAAGTCAATACCTGTCATTAACTGACCGATATCTTTACCAATCATACCTGCGGTAGGATTGTAGTACTTGTTAATTCTATCAACACTGTCTAAGATAGTATCATCTTTTTCATAGTTGATTTCAATAACATCGCCGGCAGCTGGCAAGGAAGCCAAGACTAATTTTCCTCTCAATAAATCGTAAGGATCTGAATCTAATGTATAGAATGTGATATTATAATCACTGTCTAAAATAATGTCATCGTTAATGATTACAGAAATCTTTGTTTTATCTCTTGTTGGAGGATAATCTAAATTAAAGACTGCTGTATATCCGTCGGCTGTGAAAGTTTGTGTACGTTGATAATCAAGATATAAACCAGTTTTAGTTATTCTGTCAAACTTCATAGACAGATTAAAGGTTCTAACTTTACCGTTACCTAAAATTGGTACTGCCTTTGCAATCTCTTGTGAAGATCCGTTTCCGCCTACTAATGCTACAGAAGCAGTTGTATAACCTGAACCCTCTGTTAGAACTCTAATACCAGATACAGCTCCGTTCGAAATATAAGCCTGTGCGGTTGCACCGGTACCGTTACCTGTAATTACTACCTTTGGAGGTGTAATATAACCAGATCCTTCGTAGGAAATGTTTATAGATGTAACAGAATATCCGGAATTATCGGCCCAAGATTTCCAAGGATATGTCAACAATACTTCAGAATTTTCATTGACTGGAAGTATTTGCCCTGCGGCTTCATTGTAAGTCGGAGGTAAATCAAAGTCTGTTGTAGCAGCACCCTGTTGATCAACTTTGGTATATCTACTTGTATACTCTCTAATAGTTGTTCTATAAGGCTTAACTTCTTCAATGTATTGTTGGAAACTTTCTAAGTTATCACTCTTATAATTTGTTTTTTCTGCCAAATCACCTACATTGTGAATTGCGTTTAAGAAACTAGTCTTAAATGCCCAGTCAACGTATAGTTGTTCAGAGAACAAGTATCTCATACTTGTAAAGAATAATTGATTCCACTCTACACTCAAGTCATCAATAAAGATATTTTCTTTAATTGCCGCAAAAATATATCTTAATTCTTTAGAAGGTTGATTGTCATAAGTTTGTTCGTCGTATGTTGCCTGAGAATCATAGACTTTCAAATCATAAAGACCTTTGCTTAATTGTATGGTACCGTTTTCACGTCCTACTAAATTATAATTTCCAAGAATACTACCTGCTCCAGTTTCTGTTCTTTCTAATAAAGCCCATCCTCCGTTGGCATATTCTTTAATCTTAATAATATCGCCGACCTTAATTTTAACTGTAGGTTCTAGATACAAGTTAGTAATTTCTTTAACAACTCTTGTGATGTTACTAAAACCAGTAGCATACCAATCAGCATAATTCCAATGCTGTGTAGTATCATAAGATTGTACAGTGCTCTTGAAGAACGAAGACTTAGTTTCGTCCCAAGTATTAATAGTCCAGAAATTATTAAATGTCGAATCATTTCTAACTAGTACAGAGAACTGACGAACAGATATACTTGCTTCTGTATATTTTCTACCAGATAGCAACACACTAACTGTTCTAATACGACCTTGACTATCCAATTCGCAGGTTGCTTTTGCGCCGGTACCGTCACCGGTAATTACGATTGGTGGCGGAACTTTATATCCAAATCCAGAATCTACAATATTGATAGAATCTAGTTTACCATCAATCACGTTTGCACTTAAAACTGCTCTCTTAATTCTAACTGTTCCAACTTCAGACAAATCTACAATAGTGTCAACTGCTAAATCATAAAGGTTTAAAGCAGCATTTGGAATTTCATCAACTTTATTAAGATTTACAAAGTCGATTAGATCTGAGAATGGTCTGGTTATAAGAATACTGTTGACACTATCAACAACTACCTTAAGAGCTGTGGCTCTATCTATAAACATTGTTTGAATTGGTCTAAAACTCAAACCATATTTTTGTTTGTAAGAAAGTGTTGGATCAGGTACAGGATTTCCTGCAGAGTTAAATCCAATCAAACTGTCTAACCATTTCTGTTCTAGAGCAGTAGTCGGAACATTGTCTGCTACACCTTCTGTTAATAATTGATATTCGGTATGAACCGCATTAGGAGTAGTTGTGCTGTTATAATATTCAATATTGAATAATGCAGAATCACCAGTTACCAGTGTAGATAAATTGTAACCAACAAACTTGTCAGTGTCAATAATAGCAATAATCGGTGTACCAGCGGCTGCAGGATTTGTAATCAAACTAGCAACATCGCTAGCTGAAATACGTCTACCTGGAACATTCTGAGGAACAATAGTTTTTCCTTTTACCCAGAAATAATATTTTGTTCCGTACTGTTGACCTGTTGCGGGGTTTGTGAAAACTTTAACAGAATAAGCAGAATTACCGTAAGCTGGTTGACCTGAAATATTATTTGCAAGGCCGTCGACAGTGTCTGCTAATTTTGCCCACTGTGTTGGCGATACACTGCTTTCTACCCATTCATAGACATCAACACTAGCACCGTATGCTAATTCGTTCCAATGTCCTACTCTATAAGCAACATCACCTTGCTCGTAGTGTACCCACTTAACCGCATTAATATCCCACCACAATGCGCCGACTTGTTTTTCAAACCAGGCCTGATCTTCGTCAACAACTACTGCATCAGTTCCGTTGGTGTAGGTTGCTGGATCATAAGGTGTTTTAAATTTAATTTCTTCTTCAGCTGTACCTAGAATTTTAAATTTAGTATAATCAATAATATCAATGTCTGCAAGTTTAACATTGTTTTGTTCATCATATAAACTGATGCTCTTTAAAAGATCAATGTTAACTAACGGAGTTTCTTCTGCTAATGTAAACCAAGATGACTTAGTTGGATCTTTTCTAAAGATACGTGTCATACCGACTTTTACATCATTAACTTTGTAGTCAGGCGAACCTGTAACAATTACAGAAGAAGTTGTATCTACTGAGTAACCAAACGATTCATTGTCTCCGATTTCAGCTTCTAATTTTTCAGCAAGTATGTATTGCTGATCTTTTAGCTCAAATACATAGACCTGTCCAGGATAACCTTGGTCTTCGATGAATCTTGTTCGACGTCCGTCAAAGGTTGTTCCTTGGCTAGCATCAAATCTAATTGTTGCTTTATAAGGTGTATTCTTTGCACCAATTGTAACACGCTCAGTTCTTTCACTGATAGAAACGCTGAAACCAAACAATTCATTATTAAATGTTTCAGTGCTTGATAGTTTTTGCAACAACTGATAATCGATAGTATCTACAGAATCAGTTTTGAAAACATAGACAGCACCTTGATTTTGCAGACTTACATCAGCAAAAGGACTACTTACAACAATAGTTGTACCTGTGCTGTCAATGTCGATCGCATAACCAAATTTGTCACCTGGTTTGATTTCTTCGCCTAAGTCTGCTGTATTTTGTAAGAAATCAGTGTTGATGGTTTGTACCAACTCGTAAATTTCGTAGGCGTTTCTCTTATAAACAAAGATTTTTCCTGATGGTGCATTTGTAAATTTAGCGGTACCAGTTCCAGATCCTGCAGATGTTGCAATAAAAGTTTTGCCTATTGAGGCAGCATATGGATTTGGGCTAACATCTGTTAATACTCCATCTAAGATAACCTGTGGTGCAGCGGCAGTAACATATCCTGCTGCGGCCCAATCTGTTGTTCCTAGACTCGTAATTGTGTAACGTCTACCAATTACAAAGTTGCCGGCCACAATGGTTGTTGTGTCAGTGGCATATCCTTTGTTTTCCCAAGGTAGGCCGCTGGTAGGTAATTGTCCTGTGCTTGTATAAGAAGATGTTAACGAGTCTGCTTTAAGAGTATAATAAACATCATTATACTTTACAGTATCGCCTTCTGTATATTCTTGATAAGCATTATACAGTCCTTTGTAATTTTCAAAATATTGGCCGTCACTATTAGGTGCTCCAACAACCAAGATGCTACCATCTCGATTCATTGCAAGGCTGCTACCGAACTTATCTTCTAATTTTACAAGTTCTGCCAATTGTCCTGCATCTAATAGACCTACAGAATTTGTAGAATCGTCTAATAAAATATCATCAATAGAAGCATTTGTTGGCAGAGAATTTTGTGTTGCTACTGGAGTTAATTTTTTCCAAGTTATCTGTTCGGAATTATCAATTCTAATTGTACTGCCGTCGCCGACTTGATCAACTAAAGATTCCCATAAGCTATTATCAAACCAAGCAATAGATCCTGCTGGATATTCTGTTGCTCCAGTGTTGTCGTAGACACCTCTGTAGTTTTGATTTTCTAAATGTTTCCATTCTCTAGCGATAGACGGATATCTCTTAACTACTGTATTGCCCATTGCAAGTGTGGCTGAAGAGAAATAATATAATACGCTAGAAGTAGTTTCTGTAACTACAATTTGAACTTTTCTAGTTGTAGCAACAGAGAAACCTGCAATGTATTGTGCCTGTGTAACAGGTCTATTATCTAAGAAATAAGTTACCCCTGTAGAATACAAAGTTCCGCCAGCAAGTGTACCACTTAGATTATCTGCTGAGAAGTTTAACGGGTGAATATTTGAAATCGTTCCTTCTTCAGGATTTGGATAGAATACGTTGCTTAGATCGCTTTGATCAAATATGTAGGTATTTCCTACTAAGAATGTAGGACGTAGTCTATACTGATCATTTAGATAATATTTCCAAGAACCTGTGTCTGAACCTTGTACAGGTCCAACTGTAACTTGATATGTTATTGTTTCACCTAAGACATCTGTTGCTGGTGCAAACTTGTAGAGATAAACTCTACCTGTATTAGAAAGACTTCCAGGAGCAGAGATAGCCATATAGTAATCACTGCCAGAAACACTAATAGAAATCTTTGATCCAAAGTGTTCGTTGCTGTCTTGACGAGGGCTAACAAAAGAATATCTTTCTTCCCAGGCCTGACCTGACCATTCATACATTGTAACAACGCCTTGCTCAAGATATCCATCGTTGGTTCCTTGAGCATTGGCTGTAATGATAGTCGCAGCTTCCCAGTTTCCAGATTCAAAATCCATATCTCCGGTAGCGTCTGCCAATGCTCTCCACAATTTACCATTGTGTAAAACAATGTCGCCTGTGGCAAAGGTAACACTAGAATCTGCAGAATTAAATGACTCTCTGTAATCACTAGGTATTCCGCTAGCCAATGGAGATCCTACAGCTAGCCAACGACCGTCTGGGCTAACTGCTAGAGATTCACCAAACTTTAAGTGTACGCCGGCAGCAATATTATCAGGAGGTTGTAAAACCTGCAATGGCTTTAGACTTCCGTTTTGTTCAATATAAGAAACTACAACATCACTTCGTGGAGTGCTGGCAATTGTCTGTGCTAGGCTGTCAATATAAACAACCGCTGCGCCGTTACCTACAGGAACACTTGTTCCATAATCGGAAACTTCAGAGGCAGCATATTGTTGTTGTTTCTCTACAACTTCCCAATTGTCGTTTTGATTTTTATCAATCCATAGTTTTGCACCGTTAGTTAGAAGTGCTATTGTTTCTGGATTAACATCTTGATAGGTGTCAAATCTAACTTCTGTAAACAACTCTAGATAAGACAATGTACTGAAATCATAGCTAGGCTCTTTAGCATCTTTAGAAATTTCTACAACAATAGATTTAGCCGTTGGTACTTCTGTAATCTTATAAAAGCCTACTAGGTTTTTAACATTTCTAATACCAAAAATATCACCAACAGCAAATGTATGATTTCTGTTCAAGAATAACTGTATTCTAGTTTTATTAACCGATAGACTTTCTAACAATAACACCGGAGACATATTATATCTTAATACAGTCCAAGATGCATTATCGAATGTTACCCAAACGTGTGTATTTTCTTGGAACTGAGTGATATCAAGATTTAATATTTCATCTCTTGTTTTAACAACAAAGTCAACGTGTTCAAGATTTACATATCCTGCGGTTCTAGGTGTAAGATCATACTTTCTTCGAGGATTGATGTCTTTAGTAAATGTATTACCAATAATTGTAAAATTAGCCTGCGGTACTCTTAGATATTGATCTAAGATTTCACTGGTACTAGCAGGTGGTGCTAATAAAATTGGTTGCGGATTTAAAACAAATTGATTTTTTAATAATCTAAATTCATTTTCTGAATACTGAGCTGTGCCGCCTAAACGTCCTACACGGAACGCCCATTCTTCGTTTAGCTCAACGCTTCCCGATGTTGTTCTGCTAAGTTTGTCAAAAACTTTAGTGATAGCATTGCTTGTACCTTTTTCACGGATGAAACCTTGATACAATCTAAACTGACTCACATTGTCTTCAGCTAGATTTTGTAGGTACTCACGTGTTTGATATCCTAAAACGTGTCTGCTTAAATCACGCTGGCTTGATCCCAGACCGTCGGCATCTACGTCATTGTAATCAGAAAATTGATTAATTCTATAATCAAAGTTAGGAACAAGACCCTTTGTTGGAGTTGTATCTAATTTAGTCCACTTTGCATCATCAAACTCAGCAGCACCGTCTTGATTTTCTAAACTGGTCCAATTATAAGATCTATAAGAAACAATATCACCTAAGCGGTAATCTGTATACGGTTGCCAGTTATCAATGCTGACATTATCAAACAAGAAGCCAGGGCTAGTATAATCACCGTCCCAGTCTGTTGTACGGAAGCCGCGACTCTTGATACGCTCTTGACGATATCCAGTAGTCTTGTCATAGATAACATCATTGAAAACAGTTCTGTCACTGAATACAGTAACGTGTTCTTTTAGAACAAAGTGTATTCTAATAAAGAAAATGCCGTCATTGGTGTTTGTAGTGCTAACTGCAACATTCTGAAAATCACGTTTTACATTTAAGTAGATAGGTAATAAAGGTGTGCCGTCAGATTTAAAAATTGCATAATCATAGAAGCTGTCAAATAGATTGTCAGCAACGCCTAACGGAATTGATATATCAACTTCTTCGGCGCTAGGACTTAATGTTAGTAACGAGCCTACTGCCCAATTATGTTTAGTCCAGAATAAGAATTCTTTACAGCTAGTTTGCCAGTTATAGGCTGTCTGTGTTTCAGCATCGTAGCGATCAAATTTAAATCCTACAGATTTTAGATATGCTTCATAACCTAGTAAGAAATCAACAACATCCTGCACTGTTGTTAAAACAGTACCGTAAACCATTTGAGATAGTTTTAAAGAATTAAATGTTCTTCTAAATGCTGCTTCAACACCACCAACTGTTGGAAGTTTAGGAACAAACTTCCATAGTGCTTCATCAAACACATCGCCGCTGGTATGTGTCTTTAGACTTCTAAAGTATCTTTCTCCATTCTTGACAAGGTCACCATTACCGTATAACTTACCCGGTGTCCACTTAGAAAACTTTTCACTAGTGCCACCAACAGAAATAACTGGATCAGTTGTACTTCTTACTGGTTTGTAATAATTGAAGTATGGAATTTGATTATCATACCCTCTGACTTTCCAACCTTCAGCAAGTTTCTCAACTAGAACCCCGCTATAGGCAAGGCTAGCAATTGGAACACTTACGTTAAAAATAATGTCATAGTTTTCTGCTGGAACATAGATGTTACTAGATGTTGCTTTTGGGTTTTTACTATCTAGCAAATATTTCTGTTCTGTTTGATCAACAAATCCAGAAAGTCTAGAAGAAATACGCACATCTAAATTATCTAGCTGTGTTAACAGAATACTTGAATCTAAATTTTTTCCAATAATATAACTGTGTACAAAGTTAACAAGGCCTGAACATTGTTCACCGCCTAAAGAAGGAACTACAAGGTCCGATAACTTAGTAAAGACATTTGTGGATTTAGAAACTGTTTGATCAAGAACATTTAAAGAAACTCTCGATCTATCAAAACTATCTGTAATAAACTCAAATGGTTTCATCAGACACATTGCAATAGTAATTGCAAATGGCCATTCGCTGCTTGATCTCCAGGCATATTCTACTGGGCTTACATCACCTACTCTATAATCACCATCATTATTAACTAGTGTAAAGTTTGCTGCAAGGCCAGAGTCTAAAGGACTTAATAGATTGCCGTCACCGTCTACAGGAATATGAGATATGATGCTAGGGCGAGCATATCTGTTGTGGGTTCCTGCACGAGGTCCTTGACGAATAATACCGTCACGGATGTCTTCCCACAATAGTAGGTTTCCTTTTGTGTAAGGAGCAGGGCCGTATTCGCTTTCCCACCAAGTTGGCTTTTCACTGAAGCCTAGGCATTCCCAAGGATTTGTGTGTGGACGGTCAGTGTCATAGAACCACTGATATACTCCTCTCCAATAACCTGGCAGGTTTTGAGATCCTGTTGGATCTGTCATATTTGAATAGGTGTAGGTAAAGCTATTGTCTCTATCAAAATATGCTGTATTTGTAGTAAAATCTAAATCAGTATTTGCTACCCATTTTAAGAATTGTTGATTAACAATAGAATCCAATTGTGCTTTGTTATATAGAGAATTTCCATAGTAACCGCCAATAATACTGTCAATGTCAAAGACATTTTCATTATACTGTTGTTTGATATTATTATAGATTCTCATTTCTAATTCTAAAATTAGATCATCTCTATAATCGTTATAAGCAGCAATCAAACTTCCATCGTGACCTTGAATTACATTTCTTGGTTCGACAAAGGTATCGTCTAAGAATTTTCTAGGTAGATACTTTTTATACAGACCTAACTTTGTAGGTGTTGTAGGAATATAGTTAAAGCTAGTAGATGTGTATTCTCTGATTTGAATTGTATCACCTTCTACTAGAGTTTTGCTGATTCTAACAAAACCAAATGTAGAGTCAAATGTATAATCTGCAGAGTTGACTAACTGATTTCCATTTAGGTAAACATAAACTGCTCGTCTGCTGATTGTATCTAGATCAAATTTTTGTGACAATGCAAAAACTTTAATCCCTTCATCTTCAACAGTATAATCTAAACTTGTGTAGGCTCCGCTACCGATCATATCGGTATCTGCAAATGGGTTTGAAGAATTTTTAGCTTCGCCCATTGCTGAAATAATATCGTCAACATAGTCAACAATGTTATCGTTGTATTCTAATGTTTCAGCTCTCTGAATAAATTCATTTTTAAACTCAGAATATAATCTAGCAGAATATTCAATAGACTTAACAATATTGATATTCTTTCCGCATAGTAAAGAAATAGACAAAGGTGCAATTCCTGAATGTTTCAAGAATCGAACACACTTATTTTGATATCCTGCAATATCTTTTAAATTTCCAACTCCGGGATATGCTCCAGCGAATCTATCATCAAGTTCTAATGCTGTGAATACGTGATCTGTTGCCTGACCTAATGTAAATTCTGTTAGATTATCATTCAACGGATTCTTTTCAATTCCTAATGGAATTTGATAATAACCTTGATCGGGTTCAACTGTAGAAAATATTTTTATTTCAACTGTGTCGTTGGCATTAAATGTGTTTTCAAAGACAAATTTGTTTTTGTCTCTGGTATATGCATCTTTGTGCAATAGTCCGTTTTTGTAGAATAAAATTTTAGTTGTGTCGGATTCTACAAATTGATTCCAGTAAATTGTATCAAAGGTAATGGTATTTGTAGGATCTACAATAACTTGACTATCAATAACCGGTTGTAGATAATTCTGATCTGTGAGCAACCATCCATTGTCGAATTCGTCCAACGGATTAAATCTGTAATATCCTGTATTAAGATTTACTGTTGTAGTTTGTTGATCAACAGTATAGTTGAATGAGTCTTTGTCTAAATTAAATTCAAACAAGATATCGCCTACATTATCAATGTTTAGATAACTTAGACTAAATCCTAATTCTGCATCTGTTATACTAGATCCAACTTTATAACCAATAATAGGTGTACCTAAAAATGTTGAAACAGGATAGGTTGCAGTATCTCCAAAGCTAACACCATTGGTATCAAACAAATCAAACATAGGTGCTTGATTAACTTTTGTTTTCTTTTGGCTTTGTATCCAGTTACTGCCGTCAAAATGGTACATCAATCCCTTGTTGACATTTCCTCTGTTAACTAGAACACACTCGCCAATTAACGGTTCTGTGTCATCAACTTTACGTAAAGTAATCTGTGTTTGGCCGTTGTGTTTAATAAAACTAACTTGATAAATTCTGTTGTTAGCAAGTGTATCAGTGTCTGCTGTTATTAAAACTCTAGCACCTTGGAATAAGAATTCGCCATCGATACTATAACCAGAACTGCCTTCAATTGTAGAAAATACATCAGTTGTAAATGTATCAATAAAATCTACAGGAGCTTTAGCCACACTACCGTGATTGAATAATTGCAAACTAGCATTAAATTTAATAATAGGACGCTTGGCTCTAAATTCGTCACCTGCTTCAAAATCAGTTCCATTTAATCTATGAGCAAGCTCAAGAGTAGATCTGTGGAACCAACGGTTGTAACGACTCCAAGGATTACTATCAATACTACCACGGCAAATTGTAATGTAATCTTTTTCTCCAGGGTATGCAGTGGCATCATCAAATGGTTCTGCATCAAAACCTGCGTTATCAAAAATAACTTCTGGAATTTGACTTGTAATAATAGGAACAGAAAGATCAGAAAACTTAATTAACTTGATTTCTTTTCCTACATTTTCAACTAGCCAATTATCTTTAGCATACTTTGTCGGTGTAACTTTTCCGCCAAAGCGAACAATAAGTCCGTTGGTAAATTCAATACCGTTATTGCTGGTATAAGTTTCTTTACCGATAATTTCTTTGTTAATATCGATGCTGGTATTTTCTTCAATGTCTGCAACAATAAAACGACCAAAACGATCTGGATTGATTGCACTTTGATAGTACAATACATCTGGTGCGTCAAATGGAACTTCAAAGGTCAACGTACCATTTGTTTCGCCATTGTTAGTAACACCATTAGAATAATCATAGATCGATGTTTGAGCATTGTCGTCTACTAATTCCCATAACTCGCCTTCTGTAATTGTACCGCCTACGCTAGGAGGAACAGTAGTCTTTGCTCTCCATAATTTGTCATCATAGACAGCTAACTGATTTGTAACATATGTTAAAATAGGGTTGTATCTTAAACTTCCTGTGTCAAAGGCAGTTCTAATATAAAATCCTTCTCTAGGACTATTGATATTAAACTTGTAAGTTTGACCTCTATATAATGTAATTGTAGGATTATTTGTTGCACCGTCTGGATAGAAAATCCAAGTAGCTGTAGTTCCCTGTCTTACTTTATAGGTGCTGACAATGTCATTACCTTGACCAAGTACTTTAACACTAGGTGGTCCGTTAGGAACCCAGTAGTATTCGCGGAAGTTAACAAACATATCCCATTCAATAGGAGGATTCCAGCTATAATGTTCTTGGCTTGTGAAAAGATCGTCACGCTCAATGTTATTGTTGAAAAATCTTAATTGGTTTTTAAAATCGATATAGTCGTAGAAACTTTCAATTTTATTGTTGTTCTTTAAAATAACACCTGGCTCTAATTGGTAACGACTTCTTAATGTATTGTCGCTGTCCAAATATATGTCTGCGCCTTTATAAGTCTTGCCGTATCTACGGCCAATATAACCTACAGTCTTTTCTAAGACACCTGGCTGGACCAGCGGATCTAATACCCCAGACAAAAATTTATCATTAGTCTCAGTCTTAAAAACTTGAGGTAATAAATCTACAGTTTTACGAATTGTAATTCCGCTTTGTGGAAAAATTTTATCAGACATTCTTCTTTATTGCCTTATGTATTATTTGAACTTACACTTGAAACTATCATATTAGCATCAACACGGATCTCTGCTGCTGTGATTGCAGATACTATTACAATATCGTCAACTGTTGCTCCGCTAACAAAAATTTCATCATTTCTACTTTGTATCTCAAACAAGCTACCAAACGTTTGTGTTGGTTGTCTTGGAACAATCACTAAGTTACTTAAATCTGGAGTGACCGCATTTGTGATATATGTGATTAATTCGCCTAGATAGAATCTATCACCAAAGTCCCAATTGTTTACATCGAAAAATTCGTTGATAGCATTTATAATTCTAACTTTTAAATCATTGTCATTAATTGTCTTATTAGGATTTTTAACAACTTTAAATTGTGCCTGATACTGCGCTTCTGCTGTAGCACCAAATAACACTTTGTAATTTACAGGATGATAAATGATTTCATCACTAACTGCTTTAATCTGACTCAATGATCCACCAAAACTAACTCTTAGACTATCGCTGTTAGGAGCTTCTGGTTTAGTAGCTGTGCCTCCAGATAGATATGTTCTAAATGCAGAATCATAAGATTTAGTTAACAAGAAAATATCAATGATGTTGCTGACGCTAGGATCAATTCTACGGTCAACGTTGGCATTATGAATGTATTGGAATTTCAATCCTGCACGACCAATGTAGGCTTTATAGCTAGATTGTAAAACTAATGTGTTTGATGCCTTGTCAACACTCTTTACACGATCTTCAGAGGCATCGTAGAAATATATCAATTCGCCATCGTCATATTCGTTGATATTAATCTCAGATTCTCTTAACTGAACATCAATAATTCTACGACCGTTGGCCTTTAAACTATTCTCAAAATATGTATAAGAAACATTACCAAACGTGTCAATGCTTTCTGTGAAGAACAAATAAGGTTTCGGAGTATCAGTATCTGCACCTACAATTTGTTCAAACGAATCTGGATTATCAATAATCCCATCATCATCACTATCAGCAAAACCAATCTTGATTTCTTTGGCGCTTTGAT
>JACCDO011887381.1_pt1 | contig 16463 bp, 11 predicted proteins | sample 7446101 | NCBI WGS metagenome assembly JACCDO01 (sample SAMN15323440, study PRJNA562643) | freshwater metagenome | isolation source: river surface water | place: USA:Blue River Watershed | collected 2017-08-16 | reverse complement strand
TTTCCACAATTCACACCAATGTTTCTCTTCATCTGTTAAATGTTTAAGGAAAATATCAGTAAAATTTAATATTTTACTCTGAAGTAACTTGATTTTATCCGCTGCTCTTTCCTCAGACTTATCCATTTCATCTAACAAGTTACCTATATCACTCATTGACGTTAATAAAACTTTATGATCTTCAATCTGATCACTAGGTAAAGCATTTCCTAACTTTGCCCAATATGGAAACGAAATATACTCTTCATTGTTATGGTGTTCATGAATCGCCGGCGCATAAAACTCTGTCCACCACTTCTTCAATGCTTTTATTTGAAAGCGATAAGTACTTTCATCTAATGTTTTCACAGCATTTTCAAGCTTTCTATGCTCTCGCCTTATAGCTTCATGTGGAATAAGTAAGTGATTCTCGTAATACTCGTAGTTGCCATCATCACGAGGCTTTATCGCAGTAGACAGCAGGTTGTATTTACTCATGATATTCATTAGCTATTGTTTTGTGCTACCTACTGCAGGGACATCAAGTTGGACTCTGCTTGAGTTCCGTACAGTGCTAGCTATATTGTAGAGACTATTGAAAGAGAATAACTAGATACTAATATTACCTATTTGTAAACATAATATGAACGTTTGTAATGGAGCTGCCGAAATTAATCTACTGATCTTAATAATTAATTCAAATCTGTTTGCTTGCTACTTGATGGACTATAAATAATCCGAATAGGAATTCCATGTGATCGTAATAATTATTTACAATTGGTTAATGTAGTCTGCAATACTTATGCTGGTACTGATTGAGGCCCGATTTGTATCGACAAAATCCAAAGAGAAAAGAGAAGTCACAAGTCATGCTCCGCATGTTGCATAGTCGCCGTATCGCCCGCGCGGTATGTCGTGCTCCTTCTCTGCGTTCAACTCTTAGCCTTTCCAACAGATTTCTTGCCACTTCTACTGAAGATGCAAGTGATAATAGCAAGAGTAGTAATACTATCGCTGACCAAATCATCAATGATTGCTTCAAGTTTAGATCGTCAGTGCAAGAACTAAACGACAAATGCAATGGACCATTGGAGAAGAATGGGCTTAAAAATACAATATTACCATTCGTATTCTTGTTGGGAAATCACTCGTCAGGAAAATCTTCATTCATTAATTACGTATGTGGCAGGTATACACAACCTTTTTATCTGTTTACTTCCTCTTATTTACATATTATTATTTCAGAAAAGTTCAAACAGCTGGTGTTGCACCAACTGATGACACGTTTACTATCATTGTACCTGGTCCAGCAGATAGTGATAGAGATGGTTTAGCATTTATAGGTGATCCAGATATGGGATTTGCTGGTTTAAGAACATTTGGACCTCAACTTATACATCACACTCAGTTAAAAGTAAGAGATAACATAGCCGTTAAGAACTTTATGTTAGTTGATACCCCTGGTATGATCGATAGTCCCATGGTAACTGATCCATCAGGTAATACAAGTAAAGCAGTCATGGATAGAGGATATGACTTTGCTAAGGTATGTAAATGGTACGCCGAGCGAGCGGATGTGATCTTGCTGTTCTTCGATCCCGACAAGCCAGGCACCACCGGTGAAACCTTGTCAGTACTAACCTCATCATTAGTTGGCTTGGATCACAAACTCTATATTATATTGAATAAAGCAGATCAATTCAAGAAAATTCATGATTTTGCACGTGCTTATGGCAGTTTATGCTGGAATTTATCGAAAGTTATCCACCGCAAGGACCTGCCCCGCATCTACACGATGTGCCTACCAACAGCCTATCAAGCACGTGCTAGTGGGGATCAAAGTGTTGATGAAGGAAGTAATCTAGGTCATGGATTAGTTGATTTACAAGCAGTTCGCGAGGAGGTTCTTGCTGAGGTCATGAACTCACCTAAAAGGAGAATTGATAATGAAATCTCGCGGCTTTCCGAGTCTATTGCGGTGCTACAGATGCATTGCCAACTTATTAATGAGATAAGAAAACGTTATCGAAGTCAACTATGGAAGCATCGACTTACTCTACTAGGTGGTGCAGCGCTCTCACTAGGGATACCGGCTTCCTCCTTCTACTTGGGACTTCCTGTTGAACTTTACGGGACCTTCACCATGGCAAGTGTATTGGGTCTTGCTACTATTGGTTACTTGCAAATGCAGGGATTAGAGTCCTTATCCAAACGGCTAATTAGTGATGAAAGCCTGCAAAGTATCTTCAAGAACTTATACGCAAGAAGAATATATGAGAAAGACGAGTACACGTCATCGCTGTGGGTTAGGGTGCGTGAGCATCTGAAACTGGAACTAACACCATCTACTGTGCAGGGATTAGACGCCGTGTCCACGAGTGAGTTGAAGAGGTTAGAAAGCATTCTAGAGACTGAAATCCCTAAGTTGCGCCGCATTTCTGCGCCATTAATATTCAAGTGAGTGAGTAAGAAGAGAGATATCATATGTAATTACTATGTACAATAGCATCATGTTCTTCTTTTATTTGATTTGGAGGGTTGCCTCTGCACTCACGTCGAAGGACTGTCCGTTGTCAATACTCACGTCAACAAAGACAAATTTCTCTTTGCCACGTATTTCTGCGTCAATAGTTGATAGGGATGAGGGATCAGGGACAACGAAGGCCATGGTGTTTGTCTCTGTGTTGATAGTAGCAGGGATATCGATCCCGGCGCCACTTACACCACGCAGTCGCACCACACCCACACAGTCACTTGCCGTGATCAGACCGGTAACGGAAAGCTCAACTGTGTTCCCACTAACAGCGCCGCCTTTTGGCACGTTGCTTCCGTTGATAACTATCTGGTCGAAGAGAAGCAGTTTCACACAGTATTCTTCCGAGAGAGTTGTGCTGCCGTCTAGTAACACGGAGATGTCCACGTACCCCTTTGGCTCCTCTACTACCACCTCTTCCACCGGTGGCACTTCAACATTCTCTGTTGCTTCCACATTCTCGGGATCAACAACGGCTTCTACACCCTCACTCACTACAGCGGTACCTTCCCCTTCCACCACTTCATTCCCTTCAACGGGTTCACTCGTGGCTTCAACTTCAACTTCAACGGCAGCAGCAGGAGCCTTGACGAAGGAGATAGGAGTCTTCGCTATGAGCACGTACTCACTCACGGGCTTCTCTACTACTCCACCTTTCTTACTACTTTTCGTCGAAGTATTCTTACTGCTTACTACTTCCTCACTCACTACCGGTTTGATTTCCTGAAACACTAAGTCATTCGATAAATATTGTATATTCAAATCCCAACGGCTATATGACACTTGTGCCGAATTAGCTGGAAATAAAAACCCACCGGGTCCAAATCCCTTGATGGCAAGAGTACTGCTTTCTCTGCCAACGCGAATGAACGACGGGGTTACGATGATGGCTTGCGGTTGATATAAGTAAAGATTTAGCTTTTGAGATCCCAAAACCTCTGTCCTACCGCCGGTACTCGACATTTGAAAATGAAGTGATACCGGTATATAGGGCGCAGAAGGAAGTGTTTCAATATTCTTTTTCGTTGGTGATGATGGTGTGCTTTTGCTTTTCTTACTCTTATCAAGGACTTGTTTACCTTGCATAAGTTGAACGATTGAAGGGGGATTGACGTAGATGGTGTCGGCGGATTCACAGCGTATAGGGACAACTACCTCACGCTTTACACCTGTCTTGTCAACGTCACACTGGAAGACAGCTTCAATACGAGTCCCGTGTGGCAGCAACTCAGTAGGGATAAACGACTCACCTTTCACCTTCAACTCGTTCTTATAGGCATCGAAGGCATAAGGATATGCGTTAGGTGACACTGTTACAGCACGGAAGGAGTGGCAGATAAGGGTCTCACTTTCAGGTGTGGACTCGCAGAAATCTTGTCCATTCATTGATAACGCAGCGCGGATACTGATGAGAGAGTTGCTGGCATCGATCCCACTTAGGATCTCTTGTATATCTACATCACACACTACCTCATGCTGTAACTTGTCATCACTAACACTGTTACTCTCGGTGATCCCGTCTTCCGACTCCAGCTTCGCGGAGCTACTCGGACGACTCATACTACTACCTTCCTCCAAACTTGCATGATTACCACCATGTGTTTCTATAACGGATCCTAAGATAACGGCCTCGTGCTTGATCGTGTTGCCGTCCGGTGACGAAATTGTAATGAATAATTTGATACATTGATCCGGTATAACGGTAACTTGATTACTAGGTACTTCATGGCCTTCAACGGCTCCTTCTTCAGGTGAAACAAAGCGAGGTAATCCCTTGGCATGGAATTTTATTTGGAATTTCTGGGATTCCCCTAGATTGATCAACTTGGGCGCTAATCCCTGCACGGTGAAGTCCTTGTAAACGGTAACAAGCAGGTTCTCGGGAACAAATGAGTGACCATCCATTGACAACGACACCTCGAAATCCCCGATATCACTTAGCTTTGGTGGCTTGCATGTGATGGTGTCGGTACTGACAAACTTGCCTAAGCAAGAGCGCGGCGGGATGAAAGAGGAACCACTTAGGGATGTAAATTTAACGACAATTTTATCAGAATTCCAAAAACCACAGCCTTTAATTTGTAATTTTGTAAAGGATTTTTGGGGTCCTTTGCTGGGGAAGAGTTCCGTTGCGTGCGTCTTGACTAACACCGCAGAATTGTGCTTACCGAAGGCAAACATAGATACTGGGCAAGTAGAACTGAATCCTTGAACTAATGCGGGAGTTGAGACATGGGATTCATTACCATGCATCAAGCGACCATAACTACCCGATCCCCAGGTGTATAGCAAGCCTTCCTCGGTAACGGCCGCAGACGAGTTACCATGCGCTGATATGCTTTTACTAGTTAGATTAGGAACAAGATGAGGTTGATGGCGTGTTACTGTGTCACCTAATCCCAGCTGGCCTCGTTTATTTATACCCCAACTATATAGGGACCCATCTGTGCTTGCTACTACCACATGGCCATCACCACATGCAACGTTATCAATGAATAAGGAAGTATGAAATTGTACTTGTGAAGGAATTTCTTTATATGTGCATCTTCCAGTACCTAGTTGACCACATTCACCAGCACCCCATGACCATACTTCACCTTTCTTCGTAACGGCTATGGTGAACCTAGCGCCGCAAGAGATCTTGTGTATAGGTCGCTTCACGCAAAACGGAAGCTTTCGCGGCATGAATAGTATCTCTTCAATCATTGCGTTCTGTTTTATCTCAGTCATTTGGTTGAGATCTTTTGTGTATAAACCTAATTGTCTATCAAAATTTTGACCCCATATATATACACTACCACTACTATCAGTTGCAATATTGTGATAATCACCGCTAACTACATGAGTAAAGTCAGCTTGATACTTGATTGGCATTGGTGACTCAACATTCTGGTACTTGGGTCCCAAGCCAAGCTCACCATTAAAACCTTTTCCCCAACTATATAATTGTCCATTTGATACACAAATAAAATGATCTTTACCAACAGCTCCAGCACTAACAGAACCTTGATAATACTGTTTACCAGTGACAATATCATAACAACCTTCGTCGCAACAAGCAACTAAACCACCTACACCTCCAGTGATTTCGTTTGTCTTTTTTCCAAGTAATGATTGACACATTTCAAACCCGAAAGAAGTCTCCGACCCCACCTTGGATAGGTAGATGACGGAAGTCTTCGATGCAACCACAGATTCCATCTTTATTGATGAACTTTTCTTCAGAAATTCTTCTTTTCTTTGCCGTTTTTTATGCCGATAATACCGGCGGTACCGGAGCCCGATTTTTGTCTTGCAAAATATGAAGAGATACTACCCAAGTGAGTAGAGCGCGCACTATGTAATGCTGCTATATTTATTGGTTAACTCTACTTTCTATCTTCAGGTTTTCTTCTTTTCTCATGGTCATCTGTTGGAGGTCCGATTTTGTATTTCATTTTGAATCAATATCGACGATGTTGTGTGATACCGTATAATTCTAGTTGTTAACATGTACTCACTTCTTACTCTTTTCTCTTTCTCTTCTTCAAGAAATTCTTTCTTCTTATTTCCCGGCCTTCGACCAGTAATCGTCCGACTTTGGCGAAGGTTCTAAATTAGAGAGAAAAGAGGTAGCAGCAGGAGGATGTTTAATATGTTCGGAGGTGGAAACAACGACAATTCCCTCGGAAGCAAAGCATTTGCTGCAGAAAAAGGTAAAGAAAAAGCAGTTGCAGCAGCTGCTGCTGGTGGTGGAAAAGATGACAAGAAATCTTCTGGAAGCGCATCTATTCATGGTTTTGATCCTACTGCATTGGAGCGAGCTGCAAAAGCCGCCAAAGAACTGGATAATAGTCGCAATTCGAAAGATGCTCTGCGCGTCATACAGACACAAGAGATAACAAAACAAAAGGAACAAGAATCTGAAAGAGCAAAGTATCAGGTAGTTTTATTAATTTACTTATTTGCATGAATTGTCACTTATTTACTTGCATTCAAAGGCAATGACTGAAGAACTAAAGATTAAACGTATACATGAAGAGGAGGATGCAGCCAATAGGACATTAGATAAACAAACGCAACACGAAAAAGCAAGAAGTGATTATAAAGATCAATTAGAAAGAAAACGAATGACTGATCAGGTATTTTTTTCATTTACTTCCTCTTATAGTCCCTTACTTACATACTTATTTCTGTAGATCAACGCCCAAAGGCATTTACAACAGGAAGAAAGACAGAAACAGGAAGAGTCGTTGAAGCGACAAGAAGAAATAAGACGAAAAACCCTAGAATATGAAGCAGAATTGCGCCAACAAACAGAAATGGCGCGTGTAAAAGCCGAGACGGAAGGTAAGAATCAGCTGCGCTCAATAGCTTACTCACTCACGTACTCACTTGTTACTTTATTACCTAGGTAAAATATTACAAGAAAGAAAGAATCATGACTTAACACTTGCAAATAAACGGTTAGAAGCATCAGAATTCCGTGAAACAGTTCTTGAAAGTATCAAGTTGGCATCCACAACCCTCGGCGAGGGATTCAACAACTTCATCTCTGACAAACCAAAGTTACTCAATACAGTAGGATCATTAACCGCACTTGCCGTTGGTATCTACACTGCCAAGGTGAGTACAGGTGTCATTGGCAGGATTATTGAAGCAAGAATAGGCAAACCGTCATTAATCCGTGAAACAAGTCGCAAGAACTACTTACAAGTCCTTCGGTCACCATTTGCTACTTTAAAATCAACTTTTGCAACAGTTAACAGTGACAATGCAATCAAAGACATTGTTATTCATCCGTCAGTTGGTGCGCGGCTCAAGGCAATCGCATCCAACGCCACGAATACCAAGAAGAACAACGCACCGTTCCGCCATCTCCTACTCTACGGCCCACCAGGTACTGGTAAGACCATGTTTGCCAAGGGTCTCGCGAAGGAAGCCGGGTTGGACTACGCCATTCTCACGGGTGGTGACATTGCTCCACTAGGTAAAGATGCCGTTACAGAAATACATAAAATTTTTGACTGGGCAAAGACAAGTAAGAAAGGTGTGGTTATCTTTGTAGATGAAGCCGATGCTTTCTTACGTAAGAGAAGTACTGAGAAGATAAGTGAAGACTTGCGTAACGCATTGAATGCCTTTCTTTATTGCACTGGTGAAGCCACCAACAAGTTCTTGCTTGTGTTGGCATCCAATCAACCAGAACAGTTTGATTGGGCTATTAATGACCGTTTGGATGAGATGATTGAGTTCAAGTTGCCTGGTTATGATGAGCGAGTCAAGATGATTGCCATGTACATGGAGAAGTATATACTCAAGCCACCACTTGGTTCCAAGACAATAATTATTGAAAATCCCGATGAAGTCTTGGCGCTAATCCCTAAGTTAGCTGAAGATACCGCTGGTTATTCCGGTAGAGAAATAAGTAAGCTAGCAATTGCATGGCAAGCCGGAGCATATGGCAGTAGTGATACCAAGGTGACGAAGGAAATGCTTATGCGTGTGTTGCAAGAGAACCAGTCGACTAAGAACATGAAGAAGCTGTGGTACAGTGCCAACGAGGCGAACAACCTGGCTAGAGATAGTTAACTTATTTACGTTTAATATTTATTAGAGAGAATAGCTGATCCCGCGTTGATTTCTTCTTTTGCTTGACTTGTTTCACCGGTTTGGGTTTGCTAGCAGGTGCTGCTACCGACGTCTTACTACGTTGCTTACTCTTTTTATGCTTTGCTTCATAGTCCGATGCGTCGTCATCGTCGTCGTACTCATCTTCGTCCTCTTCAACTTCAAAGTTCGTGTCATCCACGTCATCGTCAATGAAGTCGTCGTTACCATCTGGTGACAACTCCGATACTTGCTGTTGCTCTACTGATATATCCGTTACTCCTTCTAAAAACGAAGCTGACAGCTTCTTGCCTCGTGTGCCATAGCGTCGATTGTCATCCACGTCGGTGTTCTCTACAGTGGAGTAGACTAGTCTATCCACGGGCTGCGCCACTTCCTTTTGTTCCTGCTTTGGTTTCACGATTTGATTATTTTGTATCTTTATAACAGGTGTGTTCTTACTACTCTTGAGGCCCGCAGAAGTCGCGTCACTGCTGCTGTCGGGCACTTTCCGCTTCATTGGTATCCTGAACACCAAACCTTCTTTAGCTTCTGCTCCTACCTCGTTACCCTCGTTACTCACAGAGGCAGGTGTGCCTTTAGTCTCCACTAGCTTGATCGTCTTCGTCATCGGGCTGGAGTGTCCGTACTTCTTGTACTGACTCGAGAACCATCCGATTAAGTCGTCATCTAGTAAGTCGAAGGTAACAGTTGAACGGACTTTATTTATAAGCTCATTATGCTCGTTCATATGCTCACTATCTACTACTTTGGCTAGTACACTGACGACCTCCCACCACTGGCTCACTACGGCACTTGCAGCCAGACCAATCGCATCCGCAGATGCTTCGAATATAGCTAAATTCGCTTGATCCGAGTTGAGTAACCATAGTTCGCATGCCTTGATGAGGTACGGCAGTTGCTTGAAGATGGGCAAGTGATAGAACATGTCCACCACCTGCGCGGCATCTTCATCGTCGTCTTCGGATGTCTCGCGCATACCCGGGATCGTTATGTTTAGCTGCTTACTCAGTAATGGGAGAGTGTTGCACAATAATTGGAAGTTTATCTGTCGAAAATATGGAAACCTGTGAAGGAGTGAGTGAGTGAGTGAGTGAGTGAGTGAGTGAGTGAGTGAGTAAGTGAGTGAGTGAGTAAGTGAGTGAGTGACCTATATATTTTCCCCACATTAGTACGTTGTTCAATAACAAACACCTGCAACTGGTTAATAATTGCACTCGAATGAAGGAAATTTCCACCAAAAACTAAGGAATCTTGGGGTGTGTGAACCGCATGGATCCATCCAGACGGGATGAGCATGGTTCTCCCCGGCTCCAAGTCCACGTAGTAACACTGCCCTTCGGCTACTAAATCACCAAAGAATTGGGTGTTCTGATCGCTTGAGCATGACCATTCAACGAATAGATTCAAGTTATCTGTTGTTGGTGCTACGAAGTAAAACCTTTTGAGTCCATACAGCACATGATACCATACACTGGTACCACCGAAATCAATATGGAAATCTGTGTACGATCCTTTCATTCCACTTAAGCAATATTTCTGTACTTTTGGGTAATCTCCTTTTGCTCGCTTGTCTAGTGGCCACACTAAATCAATCCAATCCACGGAACGCACTATACTAGGCGCCTCAACTTTAGCATTTAATGGAGTTGCAGATACCTCCAGAGATATTAAATTCAGTGTTTTGTGGTCCTTGCTGCGACCTTCTAGGTACTGAGCCCATTGACCCAGGTTATATCCAACTACTTCATTCTGTGACTCTACTTCTAGCAGATTTATACTGGTATTGCTGCCAATTACATCAGCAATATCTTTGAATTTCATATTTCTATCTGGAACTTTAATTCCGATTTCCTCATTACTGCCTTCTAGTAGTAATGGCTCGTTGAATCCGTTCTTGAGTAAATATTCTGATGTAAGCTCCGATGCATGCACTAATTTCGGGATCCTTGCCTTTATTCGCTTTGTGAGAAGCATTTTGCTGTGTTTGTCATCATTGGAAGTCTTGCGAAACTCACTACTGTGCAACATGTTGCAACTCAGTTGGCTTTCTCAGTTTCTCTTGTCACACATCGTCTCATCGCCAAACCCACCGGTACCCTAATCCCTCCGAGTTTGATAGACAATAACACCGACGTAGTAGAGGTAACGGCACATTAAAATAAGTTAATTCTGACACAATTCTGCGCTATTTGCGCACTTACTCATGTAACGGTTATTAATAGCGACGATGTGAAGGGTGAAGTACCGGCAGACAAAAGAATTTCTTTAAAGAAATTAGAAAGAAAAGAAAGAAGAAGAGAAGATAGAGAAACAGATTCCTTTCTCTGAGAAAGTAACAATGGAATCCCACGAAAGCTTTGGCCGACAGCTTCCAAATTATGCATTGGATAAGCTGGACTCGCAAAGAATGGATGGTATGAGCTTTGATGCCTTTTTTAAAGATTTAAACAGGATTACACTGCAATCAGCAGCCAGGTATTGATGCAATCTCAATGATTACGCAATTATTCCATTCGTTTACTTACTTATATGACTTTAAATCATAGCGAGGCTAGAGAACATTTATTAAATGGTGCATCAAGACTGTTAGCGTGTAGTGAAAGTGTAAATGAGAAGTGTCAAAGTGATTATATAATCAATAATAAGAACGTAATCGCATATATTACGCGCTTTTATGAAGAAAGAAAGAAACGTTTAGATAAAATACATGCTGGAAGTGATAAATCTGGCAATATACAGATTGATCATCGACTATTCATGCGATTGTTGTTGAAGCTGAAATCAAGTGAACAATCTCTTTACATAGCACTTCTTGCAGCATTTCCTTATATTAACCAGCATAAAAAAGCGTCGAAAAGCCAAGAGTCAGTGAATTGGAGGCAGCTCACGTCAGAGCTATTGCCCTCACTAGTCTTGTCTTTAGTATACAAGAAAGGCAATGACAAGTCTATTAGTCGCATCAAAACTGTGCTACTTATACTCAAGCTGCTGCTGACGTTTGTCGAAGATGGCGCAGACACCAGCGGCAACTACGTCCCTATCCCTAAATGTGCAATGTTTTGGCATTCGGAACATGTTAGTAATTATGAATTAGATAAAATTTCTAGGCGTGAAGACGAGCTAGTGATGCTTCAGTCCCTTCAAGCAGAGCCGAGACTGTTGGTGTGTTACGGGAAGCCGACGACCAGCAAGCACATGGAGATAGCTGGCTATGCTATGGGTGTGGTGGTCGGGGCAGTGGTGTCGTTGGAGAGGGTACAGTCAAGTGTGAGTTATTATGAAGTCAATGTATGCGGTGAAAGTCCCAAAGATATCAAAATTGGATGGGCGATAAACGGTAACATACTCACTCGCTCGCGCAGTCACTCACTCACTCACTCACTTATTAGGTGCTTGTAATGACACGATCGAGTTGCCAGAGATGTCGTGGATGTATGATATAGTGAATAACACGGTGTTATTCAATAGTGAGTGTCAGAGTAAGCCTTACTTCGCTCTAGAAGGCAGCGAGAGTGTAGAGACAGGTAACCGACGGCCTCGAGGACTATCCTGGGCTGATGTAGTCACGGCATCCCCATCAAATCCAAGTAACCGTGGTGAGACAATCCCTAATCCCGATCCCGCGACTTTCTTGCAGTCATTGGCTACCTTGTGGCCCACAGGAGTCGTGGTAGGATGCGCTGTGAACACCGTTAAGTTCGTTATTTCTTTTTATTTGAATGGAGAATTCATGACTGAAGTGAACCTGAGTGACAGCGTGAGGTTCTCGCAGGCAATCAAGCACGGCATATGCCCGGTGTTCACCTGCGCACATAGTAAGTCGCTCTCTTTCAACATAGGACAGCATCCGTTCCGCTACAATGTTGCAAGTCGACTCAGTCCAACGGCTATTCTTAAGCCAGTGTTAGACTGTGCCATCTCACCATACTACAGCGTAATCCCTACTGATGAATGTGAAATTCTTGTCAATAATTTCTCTTCACCGCGGCTAAATGGCATCACCATCGACCTAACCCTACGGTGGCACAGTTGCAATGCCGAGGATCCCCACACCCTTCTGCGGATAGGGCAGTTGAAAGTAGTTGATGATAGTAAGTCCCACATAGTTACATTCTTTGTGGGATCTGATGGTGCCGTTACCGTCGTCACCCCTACTTTCAAGTACACCACGTCGCCATCTGTCGTCACAAGCAGGCAATGGACGCATCTATCCGTTGGCTTGAACAGCAACCCTAAGTTCTGTGACGCTGTTGTCTTGTATATAAATGGTATTTCAATAAATTTGCGGCGGGAATCTGTGCATGCAACGGCTAGTGTGACCCTGTCGAAGCAGGCGCGAATAGACTCCTTCCAACTAGCTGGCACTCTTTACAGTGACACTACCACCAAGTCTATCAACCAGGTGAACCTCTCGTATGACGTGTGTGACGTGCGGGTGTGGAGCTGTAACCGGGGTACCGACCTAGTACAGAGCACCTTGCGACGGAGTCTGGCGAGTGGCAGCGAGAGTAACCTACTCTGTCAACTCACCTTTCAAGAGGGATTTGGGTCGTGTATACACGACTCCGTTGTTGTAGGAGGAAACCTGCGCAAATGCATGGTTACATCGGATGTAAGCAGTGAGACAACCTCTTCCAAGCACACAATAACGAGTAAGAATGTGAGATGTAGCCGTTGGGGGAAGATAGATCCGTTAGAATCCCAGAATTATCAAGAAATGCAAGTCGAGTTAGATCCGTTAACTCGCGCATTAGTGGTTGATAGTGAAACCAACGAGGTGGTTATTGACGCCGTAAGTTCATTGCCAACTTCACTGACTACCTCGTCTTGCAGCTTCTTCACGGCGGAACCAGACGTTGCCACCACCTACTCCATTGACGACATCATCGCCCTACTCACAGTGAAGCTACTAGTTGCGAGTAGCAAGTGCTCTCAAGGCCTTGCTAGCTCTGCACTAGGTGAGATACAGTCAGACAAGGCGTTGCCCGCGGCGTGTAACAGGGCTTCTACCTGTGATCCCTGCCCGGTAGTCTTTGGGATGATCCAATCCCTACTAACTCAGCTATTCACCATGTTAACCACTGATCCCCACCACCGAGTGACGAAGAAACCAATGAATGGTGGTGGTAAACAGCCTACACAGAGTCGTAGTAAGAGGAAATTTGAACTAACAAAGAAGTATCACGTCTTACTCATCACCTTGCTCACTGCCCTCGCCAGAGTCCTGACAGTGAACCTGGAGTACGTGGATGCGTCTAACCTGTCACCGGTCTCGGTAGGGTTGGACTATCCCGATGCGCAGCAACATAGGGATACGTACTCCTTAGTGTCGCGGCTACTCTTGTCATTGTGCTCACTTGTCTCTGCTCTTCCCGTTGACGACGACTGCGCTAAACGGTGTCAAACAGCATTGATTCGAGCTATAACGGTCGGAATTAAAGTGTTTTTCCCACTTGTTTCTCACCGGATTTTGCTGCTGGAAGTGTTGCTGTATAAGCGCAAGCAAAGAAATCAGCCGCAAGTTGACTATAAACTACCTAGTAACACCTTAGTTACTAGTATATTGAGACATATCACACCTAATGCGTTTGATGTGAATGAAGAGACCGGTGTGATGAACATCCTCGCCGCGGGATTCCCTCATCCACTCATTATTGCACTGTCTCTCTCTGATGCCGCAGAGAGTGCGCTACTGGACTCCTTGTTAGGTTACTATAGTAGTGTGGCAACTATTGGACTCATTATTAACCCAGAAATGAGTCCTACTTTCAGGGATTTGCTGCCAAAAGGTAGCCCCGCCACAACTGACGTGGTGCTGCAAGTAGGGGATTATGTTGAGCGAGGTCCCGACTGGAAATATGGTGATCAAGATGGCGGTAGCGGGTGCCACGGGATTGTCGTGCAGATAAGCAGTCCCTGGGATGCAGGTGACTCACTTGGTGGTAACAGGAACAGTAACAACGGGATGTGTGTCGAAGTGGTGTGGTTCAAGACCTACTGCAAGAACAGTTACAGATGGCGAGTACCAAGTTCACTGGGGGATCGACTAGTCAACGATATACAAGTTCTTCGAGCTTCCTTTGATAACAAGACAACTGTCCTCGAAGAGCAACAGAAATACCCTCGCAAGCAGCTGCAATACACCCCTGAAGCCGTGCAGAACGCACTAACACGCAGTATTAACACCGATGTGATCACCAAGAGTAGCGTCATTACCTACCTCAAAGAGCACGCACCGGCGACGTGGTTAGCCGAGCACAACATGCAGAGTCAGAGCGTCAACACCCTAGTGCGCAAGCTGACTTCCGCTCATCTTATTGTTATTTACCAGGAATTTTATCAAACTTTTTCTTATTCACATGGTGGAAATGAGAAGAATACTCACGAGGTGAACGCGGACGAGGTCATTCACCAGGTGCAACACAGCTTGTTGAACCACCACGTGCTGCAAATCTACTCGTTGAGCTACTCCTTGGCAGCTGCAGGTGTAAGTAGTCAAGGTAATGAGGTGGTTTTGTTATTTCTTTCGGTGTTACAAGGTGTGCTTATGGGTGTTGTTGATAGCACCTCTTGCAACCAACGTGTTAGTTACGCCGAGCCACAGGGAAGACTTGTTACTACTTCCTTCAGTGAATCCCTAGCTACTCCTGCAGAGAAAAAATCTTATAGTTGGAGATATGGGATGTGGGTGCAACAAGCAAGTGAGAACAAAGTAGAAGTTAGTGAGGAGATAGCGATGAATGAGGTAGTTAACACGGCGGATGTGGATGTTACAGGCTGCATTGTGCTGGATAACCTGGACTTTATGCGACTTAGCGATGACTCCTTACAAGTCGAAGGGCGATCCGTGTTGCAGGTCGGCAACTCCGAGGCGACGATACTAGGTAACTACCCAATGCCTCCAAACTCTGGCACTTATACTTGGTTCTCAAGGATTGAGAGCATCGGAAGGAATCGGCGTAATCGAGTGAGAATATTTGTAGGGGTTGCAACATCCCAGGTGTCGTCAGACTGCTTCCTCGGCACTGATGAGTACGGCTGGGGCTTGACCCTGAACGGGGATTTGTTTCATAACAACGAGGACATTGATGCAGGGGTATGCAATATACAAGTTGGGGATGTATTACAGCTTAAGTATGACTCCGACAGTGGCACAGTATACCTACGACGGAAAGGAGAACCAGATCTGCTTCTCTTTGATGGTATTGATGAAGACACAACCCTTTACCCCGCGTGGACTCTTACCTATGATGGTGACCGCGTTAGTATCCTTTCATCTAGCGACACCGCGCCTCGAAGGTCCATGAAACAAGCAAGTTCAAGTGTAACTACAAGGGACACCACCCTCATTGGTCACCCGCACCCCTTACTCATTGGAGGCAGCGCGGTGCTGCTGGAGTCACTCAAGCAAGTCCATAAGCTCTTATCTACCTCGTATTTGAATGTGTTACACCCCATCGTATCCGTGCATTTCTCTCAGTGGCTAGCTACTGTAGCGCGGTACCCAGTGGTGGTGATCCACCAAGCCGCGATGATATTTGACGAGTTGAAGGCGTTACTGCAAGTCATACTGGACTCCTCCAAGAGCATGACGTACGTCGATGACGAGTGTTGCCGTGAGCTACTCGGTCAGCTAGCAGTACTCGTGTGCTGCGTACTTGGTATTATTGTCGAGTCAAAAATATCAGGAAGTCTATATACCGCTCTGAATAATAGTGAGTTAGCTCGCTTAGAGAACACTTATCAGCAGCTGCAAGAGGACTCAGCACATCAGTTGAACGCATTGAAATGGTTGAATAAACGGCTCTTTTCCCAGGGATTTTCTAGCACCCGCGGCGCCACAAGTAACAAGCTGATTCAAGAGATTATCAACACACCGCTCTTACGTATGAACAACGACAGCCTTGTAACCAGCACGCTGTCGCTGCTACTGAAGTGGTTGGCGCTGCATGCGAGTATACCCATGAGTCCGAGCTACCCATACAATGACAATATCACCAAGATTGTTGTGCTGTTGTTCTGTGCGAATATATACCACAGCGGGTACTTCTATTGCCTGCTTATTGTGGTTGAAAAGCTTAGTAGTTACTGCCAAGACAATGGTATACACATAGCTCGCTTACTTACTCACTCACTCACTCACTCACTGGCTTACTCACTCACCTGCTAGCATTAGAGAAGTTGAAGGATGTCAAGGTTCCAACGTTCATTGCGGTAGCGTGGAAAGAAGCCGTTAAGATATTCAATAAAATAAAAGTCGAATTCACTGCCAAGAAAACGGTTTTACCCGAGGCAAAGAGGACGGTACTACCCGAGCTCTTAACGGCTATATACATAG
>JACCDO011300724.1_pt1 | contig 16468 bp, 6 predicted proteins | sample 7446101 | NCBI WGS metagenome assembly JACCDO01 (sample SAMN15323440, study PRJNA562643) | freshwater metagenome | isolation source: river surface water | place: USA:Blue River Watershed | collected 2017-08-16 | reverse complement strand
CTTAGACGAGGCGATCTGGCTAGTCGCACTGCCACCCATGAGCTGAGCAGCAGCAGGATACAAGCGAATCTTCGCAGCATAATTTATATTTTCTATGTGTATGACAGATGCAAGTCGAAGTAGAGGACATACGGCCCGACCCACTCACGTAGATGTTCAAGAAGGAATACTATTTATGCAGTTAACACGTAGGTACTGTTCTTGATTTTGTTTTTGGATAGTAAGTAGTTTGGTTTTATGCGTTTCGTTCTAACCTCAATCGCTTTTACTTATTAAATTAATCACTGCATTACAATTATACGACAGTCATAAACAGTCATCAACCACCACTCTTTTGTTTACTAAGACAAACTATAATTTATCTGCACGAGCGAAACAGTCAACTTCTAACCCTACCTATAGTATTCGAAATTCCAAAAAATTCTGCAAAATATAGAGTATAAAAAGTCATAATGAGTGCCATGGTCGCGTCTGGTCATGTTGCATCCAACACGGCTGGCTTGCTGGCATACTTGTCAGAAGAAAGCAACGCAATTAAGTTGTTAACGCTACAGAAATTATATGAAGTCGTTGATGTTTTCTGGGCTGAAATATGTGCATACCTGCCATTGATAGAGGAAATATCAGAAGATTTGTCGTTTCCGGGACATGAATTAGCTGCGGCAATTGCATCGAAGTGCTTTTATCACTTAGGAGAGTTAGATGAGGCATTGAAAATTGCCCTTAATAGTGGTAAATATTTAGGTAAATATTAAATTAAAAATATTATTTTTATTAAACTATACTTACTCATTCACTTAAATATGATTAGATATTAGTGCAAAGAATGAGTATATAGACACCATAATATGCAAATGCATTGATAAATATAAGGAGCTAAGAACATTAGGTGAAGATAAGAATGAAATGACTCAAGATATTGACCCTCGACTAGAAAACATCATTGAACAAATGTTTCGTCGTTGCTACAATGATAAATGCTTCGAGCAAGCTATCGGAGTTGCATTAGACACACGTCGATTAGATAAAGTGAAAGAGACATGTATTGAAGCACTTAATTATGGTAATGAATCAGTATTAGAATACACATTTAGTCTGTGCATTGGTGCACGAAATATTACCTCCAGAGAGTTTCGCTTAGCAGTTATCAATGTGTTAGTAGAGCTTTATTCCACATTAGCAGATCCCGATTATTCTAACGTTTGTTATGGATTACAATATTTAAATAGACCAGCTGATGTATCAAATATATTACAAAAATTATGCAAAGGTACGTTAGAAGAAACCTTACAAGCATATCAGATAGCGTTCGATCTCCAAGAGACAGAGAACCAGGGTTTCATATTGAAAGTAGTATCCAACTTCGCAGAATTATCAAACACCAGTAGTAGTAATAGTGACTCCACAAGTGACGAACACCGCGTTAGACTGCAGAAGCTTCAGCGTATTCTTATGGAAAGTTTTGACATTGATTTAACTTTAAATTTCCTATTTAAACAATCACGAACTGACTTGAGTGTGTTAAAAGCGATCAAGACGGCAACTGAAGGGCGCTCTAATACCCTGCATAATGCAGTAGTTATAGCTCACGCATACATGAACTCGGGGACCACCCAAGACACTTTTCTTCGAGAAAATCTTGATTGGTTAAGTAAAGCTAGCAATTGGGCAAAGTTCTCAGCTGTTGCATCTATTGGTGTTGTACATAAAGGACACATTCACGAGTCAATGAATTTATTACAACCATACTTACCTCAAGGTGGTCAATCATCGTCACCATTCTCGGAAAGTGGTGCATTGTATGCACTTGGATTGATTCACGCTAATAAAGGCGGCAACGGAGACAACGCAACGATTACATACCTGTCAAACGCGATACGTAATAGTGGTGAAAATCACACGGTTGTACATGGAGCATGTTTAGGGCTTGGTCTTGCTGCCATGGCTACCGGCGACGAAACTATCTACCAGCAACTGCAAGACTCCTTATACCAAGACGACGCATTAGGTGGCGAAGGAGCCGCGCTAGCTATTGGGTTATTAATGTTAGGACAATCTGAATCCCCGCTAGCACAAAGTGTGATGGATGATTTACTTCGGGTTGCGCATGACACACAGCACGAGAAGATCATCCGAGCGCTAGCTCTGAGTATTGCCATGATGGTTTACGGCAAAGAAGAAAGCGCGGATGTAGTCATTGAGACCTTAGTGCGCGACCGGGATCCTATCATTAGATACGGCGGTATGTTCTCCATTGCAATGGCATATTGTGGCACTGCTGACAACGGCGCGGTAAAGAAATTATTACACGTAGCCGTTAGTGATGTCAATGACGATGTCAGACGCGGTGCTGTTATGTCGTTAGGATTTGTTATGTTCAGACAAGCCGAAGCTGTCCCTCAACTAGTTGCATTACTAGCTGAGTCGTACAATCCTCATGTACGATACGGTGCTTGTCTGGCTGTTGGTATTGCTTGCGCCGGTACTGCATTCAAAGACGCATTAGATTTGTTGTTTCCGTTGCTCGAAGACCCAGTTGACTTCGTTAAACAAGGAGCTTGTATGGCATTAGCTTTTGTCTTGCAACAAGCTTCCGAAGCAAGAAGTCCATCAGTTAAAAAATTTAGAACTCATTTAATGACCGTTATAAACGATAAACATCACCCTCCACTGTCCAAGAGTGGCGCTATCCTAGCTTGCGGCATACTTGACGCGGGTGGCAGGAACGTGGTGTTGTCGATGCAATCAAAGGCGGGATTCTTGAAAATGGGATCAGCTGTTGGTGTAATGATGTTCTTGCAACACTGGTATTGGTATCCTTTGAAGCTCATGCTCTCTCTCGCCTTCCAATCCACCTCGTTGATTGGTTTGAACAAGGATTTAGATGTCCCATTGACGTTTGAAGTCGCATGCAATGCCCCACCATCGATGTTTGCCTATCCTAAAGTGGAAGAAAAGAAAGAAGATGAGAAGAAACTAGTTGCAACTGCCGTCTTGTCCACGACAGCCAAGGCCAAGGCAAGAGAAGCTAGAAAAGAAGCAAGAAAACAAGGTGTAAGTCGTGAAGGTACGTCCGAAGGACCATCATTAGAGCGCGTGACGTCGCACCTTTCTACTGCATCTTACCTTTCATTCGATGAGTTGAAGCCAACGGATAGTACGATCAACAACGACAGCAAGAAAAAAGACAAAGAACCATCTTCGTTTACACTTACTAACCCAGCACGTGTCATCCCATCCCAAGTTCGCTTCATTTCCTTGCAACCAACGCAGCGATATGCCCCTGTCAGTCGAAGATGCGTCAACCCTGCGGGTATCGTCATGTTGATAGACTCAACTCCAAGCAATCCAGAGAGTGTGTTGAAAGTTGAGCGTCTAGCAATAGGCCAAGAAGACGAGGCAGACGCCCCAGAGCCATTCGAATGGTCGCCGGATAGCGCATAGAACCGTAGCAATTGAATATAATAACATAATTACATTAAGTAAAAACCTTACTCTTGCACGAACTCGTCGAACTCGAAGGTTCCCTTGACTACCTTCCCGTCGTTGTAGGAGAGAACGCCTTTCCCATGCTTGAGGTTGTTGTAGAACTCACCAGTGTATGTGTACCCACTCGCGGTATCCACGTACGTCCCGCTGCCACACTTGGCTCCTTTCACAAAGAATCCGTCATAACTGCTGCCGTCAGCGTATGTCATCTTACCAAAGCCAGAAGGCAGATCCTCTAACCACTCGCCGTCGTAGCTGGTCTTCTTGTCGCCACTCACGTACTTGCCTTTCCCTTGCTTGCGGTCTCCTACAAATTTGCCTTCGTAGCAGTCGCCCGACGCCCCGTAGGTCAGCAAGCCATACCCGTTCTTCTTACCAGATTTGAATGTTCCTTCGTACACGGAGCCATCAATATACTCAATTTTGCCGTTGCGGCAAGGGATGCTGTCATACACAGTCCCCGAGTACGTGCCTTGCACCAGGTTCGAAGTGATGTTGTAAAAGCCGTCACAAAGTGTATGCAAAGTCATTGCATCTGTTGAACCAAACAACATTTTATCCTCCTTGAAGGTTGCGCGGATACTTGTGGATGTGTTGGTGTCGGTTATAATCCCTTCACCGTGTTTGAGGCCATTCTGGAAGTTTCCTTCGTAGTGAATGTGTTGGTCCACCAGCACGCCTTTGCCGTTGTATATGTCATCAGCGAACTCACCAGTATAACTGAATCCATCGCCAGTCAGCTCGCCTTGTCCCTGCTTCAAGTTGTTATGAAAACTTCCCTTGTACGTAGTAGTCCCACTAGTGAGCACCCCCAAGCCATGTTGCATGTCATTGCACCACTCACCATCGTAGACGTCGCCGTTGCAGTAAACCATCTTCCCATTGCCGTGCTTCAACTTATTCTCGTTGCTGTCTTCGATGTTCTCACCCTCGTACACATCACCGTTAGGATAGTTTAGTTTATCAAACAACTGTAAAACATTTGCTTCTACTTCACTTTTGCCTTGTTGTAACGCCAATAACTCCGCAAGTGCCGCAGCTCTAGCCTTGGTTGCCCGCCTTGTTATAGTCACGACATCACTATTGTTGTCTAACACGATCATCAAACTTCCTGGGTTACTACTACCGTTGCTATTAAGTCCTTTCTGTTGATTTAAGTAGTCTTTTGATCCCCCAAATGTTAGAATACAAGATGAATTGGCTTGTGCACCCTTTAATAGTATAGAAGACAGACCAAAGGAGTACAGGGACTCACTCACTCCGGTGTTATTAGTGAACTCTCTGAACTGTAAGTCATTAGTTATTGTGTTATTTGCAAACGTCGTCTCAAACATGTCCGAGTAACTCCCTCCGCTTTCAGACACTCCACCGAAGATAATGTACTTATTGCCGCTCTCATTCGCTGTTATAAACGCTTGATGAAGCTGACGAGGTGATACGTTGCTACAAAGTGTCTCGGTTAGCTTCGACCAGGAGCCTTTTCCTTTTACCTCGGGAACTAGCATATTGTATAAATTTAAGATATATAAATCGTTGCACAACGAACCAGTTTCCGTTTTACCTCCAAACACTAAAATAAATTCATTATTCACACCTGCTACAGTACTGGAATGGTATGCGCGACCACAAGGTGCAGTACCATCAAGCTCAATTGGCTTTAGTTCAACTTGAGGTTGATTGCTGTCACTAGCGACATCACTTGGTGCCACTTGAAACTGGAATACAGTCGTTGGATAGGTTATCACTGGTTTGGATGTAACTGTATCATCTTCATTCGTCACATCTTCAAATGCTAATGTGTAACCTCCATACAATATCCCAATATTTCCAGACATACCAACAGCACTGACAGTCAATCCTTGCCTGGCACTATTGTCGTCAACCAACATTTCTTTGATTTGAACACCAAATATATTGTTAGATATCTTGACTATCCGATTACTTATCGAACTTTTATTGGCTGTTTCTACTCTTCCACCAAAAACATATATTTCTTTATTCACCACCAACGAAGCGTGAAATGAGCGGTTATACTCCACAAAACTGTTCATTAATAGTTCGTTCCATCCATTTTTGTTGATATCGAAACTAGCGAGGTGTAGATATGGATTTGGATCAATGTTAACATCGTGACCACCAATGAGGTACACATTGTGATCAATCAACTCAATACTGCTACCTACGCGTTGGACCTTGTCAGGGTGTAACAACTCGATAGAATATGGTCGGTTCTCCATGGTGTTGTGGGGATAAGACTATCCGATAAGTAACGACAAACAATTTTGAGACTGGCGGTTCCGGTACCGGTAAATGGTACCAAAAAATTTTTTTTGATGAGCACAAACTCATATTGAGCTACCTTAATTAGGTCATAACATATTATTCCAGCTCGACCTGCAAGCTTTGGACTTTTGGGACAAGTCCGCGACAACTTGTTGTTCCTTCCACCGGAACCCAGGTGGGTCCACCAACACTTTGAGGAAAAGGCTGCTGGAAACATACAGTTAAAGGTGAAAAAGAAAGAAAGCTTTGGCGCGCGCAAAAACATTAAAAGAAAATATTAAAAAAGCACTATATACTTATATGGCAAACAATTATGCTGTAATTGTGTAATGTAAGGATAAGGAATTCTTTCCACTTTGATCAAAAACATTCACACAAGTTAGGACGGTTTTATAACTTGTATGATGATTCTGATCAAAGCGGAAATAATTCCTCATTCTTATTTACTTATATTACACAATTCCATCACAACGTCATTGTTTACTACATTTTAAATTGAGTATATTTTTACAATTACTTATTGATTGCTAGGTGAATTAGGGAATTAGCAAGGACGAATTTTGGCCATCGCAAACATAAGTAATATAACTATGTCTTTGCGCTACTCGTACCTATGTAGTCGGTCGATCAGTAAAAGTCGTTAAATATTTTACATTTATTAAAACAATTTTCGAGTGTAAAATTTCTATGGATACCTAAGCTGCAGCACATAGCGACGATGCGGAAGGCGGTGCGTGTAGAGGGGGTACATTTCCACTGCACCAATCAACTCTGGACCGGCTAGTCATCGTCAGAAAAAATATAATTTTCTTCTTCTTCTTCTTCTTCGCTGGAGCTGCTTTCACTGCGTGCATCTACTAGCTCTATTCCGTCTCCATCGAGCGTCAACGAGCTGCGACTGTTCTTGCTATTATAAAAAGGATCGGCCTTCCGGAATGCCCTCGGTACCGCGTGCGCCAACTTCTGAATCTTATATAGTATTTTACACAGTTGCTCGTACTCGCTGTTGACTGCATCAACGAATATGCCTTGGTTGTTGGGGTCTGAAGGGTTGTCTATAAGTTGGACGCATTTGGCATCTATCCGTTGCGCGGCAGCACATAAGTAATGCAAACAACTCTCTTTCCAATACTTATATGCATCCACTTCTATCAGCAGAAGCGACGTGACACAATTCCGTAGCCTTGGAAACGATGCATCACACGCACATATCTCTTTTTTACAAGCATTTATATACAAAAATTTCACAATAAATCCAAGGGACTTACTCCCTATCTGGGCTGTGGGGATCTCGTCCCGCAGCTTCTTATGCTGATATCCCAATAAAACCGAATATTGGAACTCTGGTGCGTTGCCCAAGTCCACTGTGCAATCGTGTTTCAATGATTGCAATCTATTTCTCTTGTGCTCTTCTAGCTTCAGTTGTTCACTTTCGCTAGCCATGATGATGCGGTCGGTTTCCTCTATTTGACGCATAATCTCTGCTTGAATTAACTTCTCTTCTTCTGTTTCTCTTTTGCTGACAATCATCATGAGAATGGATGTCTCGTCAATATCCTCATCATCCTGCGGACTGTAATGTGAATAAGTGAGTAGGGTATCACCGAATAAAGAGACGTTTGCTTACCTGGTGCACAGCGCTTTAAATGCGTCTAGTATCTCTGTGTCTGTTATTCCTGGTTGTGCTTTCAATGTGTTGAATATTTGTATTTTCCTTGCGCTATTAATGACTGGGTAATATCGATGATTTGCTGGGCCTTGGGTCATATGCTGGATCTTTTGTTTTTTGCTCTTGTTATTATTAGTAGTTGTTGTTGTGGTTATAGTAGTCGTCTTATTAGTAGCAGCTGTGGTGGTTGTGGTAGTTGTAGCAATTGTTGCTATGGTATTAAATATATCATCATCATCATCGTCATCATCATTATCTTCTTCTAAAAATTTCGCAGTTAATACTTGTCTATTAGGTTTTATTTGAATATTACTGGTTGTACTGGTAACTGTAGATGATCTAACGGGAACAACTGACGGGGGTGGTGCAACTGTAGACGACGATAAATCGTTGACTGATATTCTCTTTTCCTTTATATCTTGCACCAACTCCGAAAACACAGCAAAACAAAGCATCTCTAATGCTTCCTTATTCTTACCATTGATTTTAACGTCTTTCAAGCGAGCGGGAAGCTTCAACTTTAAGAATTTAATGATTTCTTTAATTCTGTCACCTGTGAATCTTCGGCAATTCAATGCAAATACATTGTCAACATTTATTGCATTTCGAGATTGATTTTCTGCTGGCATAACAGCTGCTAGCTTGTTGCATAATTCTGTGTGAATAATGTCACACTTGGGCTCATCTGGCTCCATCTTTTGCTAGATTACCTGGTATTAGGTAATTTTAAAATTTCTTCCTTCTGCTCGGAGTACCGGTGCGGTATGCGTCTCTTGCTATATTCCAGCGGAGTATACGCGAGAGCACGCGGGGAAGATGCTTTGATGCGCTTCTTGCAGCTTATTGCTTGCTTATAATACAAAAAAACACTAATATATTTGATATACTCAAGTGACACTTCAGGAAGGAGCAGCTACAAGCCCTCACATACTGCAGCACAGAGCATGTTGACTAAAACAGAAGCGATGGCATATGAAACACCTCCTCGATAGTGCGTGGTATCCCATGTACCATCTACGCGACCAACAGTCATATTGTATGCATCCAATACCTCCCAGCCAGCTGGAACAAGGTAATCTCGAGCAAGCTTGTTCGTATGCTCTTGTCTTAACGGAGTAAGCCCGCCAAGCCGAAATCCATGCACTGCAATGGCGCTGTAGTATATTCTTCGATATGTAATATTGAAATTTCTCTTGAGAGAAATCTCGAGCTCTTTATGCATAATGGCTTGCTTCTTGAAATAAAACTCGATCGTACTCAAGTTCAGACCTCCTACACTGTGCTGGACTTTGAAATTGGTCACGAGAACAATTTGTCTGATGCTATTATTGCTATGCTGTTGTAAGGGCTTGTCTCCGAACAGTGAATACACTGAACTGTTAATACAACCGATCAAAATGTCTACGTGATTCAGTGCCTGAGCATAATGACACAGGATATTTGGACTTGACTCGTTGTAATTTCCCAACATGTTTGCGAAATTGTCACGCATCTCATCGCCAAGACTGTCTCCAAATCCCGAGATAAAGCCTACTCCTGACTCCTTCAGACAATACCTAAGTGTTGATGTATTAACTATGTTGCTAGACGGCGCAATGCTGCTGTCGCTATTGTCATCATGTCGGTTTCTCAACAATCTCTTTAGGTTGCTACAAGTATCAACTGATCTATCTACTGTTATAGATCGGGAGATACGCCCTAAACGGCAATTATACGGACGCCAGACCATGTTTCTTGATCGAAGAGGGAATTTGTATGATCCATCGCCAATATGGTAAGGCGGTGCTGTCTGCGCACACTCATCGACTGTTGCACTTATGTTTTCACACGACGGTTTGTATACCCAACGACCGGGCTCGTCGCCGTGTTTACACAGTGGCAGCATCTCATACTCGTTCTCATATTGCGTGTTATAGTCGATTTCCATCGATGGTGACTTCAAAACCTTTATTTTAAGCGGCAAGTCGAATATCATGCCTTGGTCTCTGTAAAACGTCGATCCAAAATTGAATAATTTTAGGCTATCCAAAAGTTTAAATACTTCATCTGGAACTGGCTGTGGGCGAGGCAGACTGGCTTTTAAAGCCGTTATATTAGTGATATGTTGAAATAAATCTCCATCTTCATAAGACTCTAGGAAGTTGACTGGGACCTGCTTCTCTACTCCGAAGGTGAAACCCAAGGAGAGGAAGGTTTCGGCGCCATTGAACATATTTTTCGTATTATTGTAATGGATATAATACAGCGTCCTTGAGTTTCCGCGTAATATATAGCCGGTAAAGTCAAACCAGTATTTAGTAGCATTAGCCACATGGAAAGGATGAAAGCCCAAACCATTCAATGATTTGGAAACACCGTCGTTGATCCTAGCAGTTTTGCTTCTGCCCCGTTCCAAACTTGTTGGTTCATTAAACTCATGGATCCACGATGTATAAATCTCGATTTTGTAGTCACCGTGAAACAAAATAGGATGTGTAAAATGAAGTTGCCAATAGCAGGGAAGGTGTATACTGGTGTTGTGGTAGTGTGTTCCTATTACCTCAGACTCAATGTGAATTATTTCTTTTCCCACTAGTCGACTACCCAACGAAATAAAACAGATATCATCCAGAGTACCATTTGGTTGACGATAAAAGGATAATGATCTATCAAACGGCAATTTACACATCGTCACATTAATTCGAAAATTCGTATTAGTGTGATATTCTATTTCGCTGGTTTGGTGGTCAGGCAGTAACGCAACTCCGAATTTATCTGCGATCCATGCCCTTCCTAGAGGAATAAGGAGGGCTTCAGGATGACTTTCTATGAGGTAATTGATGTGACGGACTATATCTGTGCTGCATGTTTGCAGTTCTCTATCAATATCTAACGCTAGGAGGTGGTACAAAAATATTAGTAATAAAAAAATTAAATTTCGCATGTTTTTCCAGCGTCACCGCAGTCAATAATCAGATTGCAATACGAGTATGCATCTCTAGTACCACATCCGACCAAGGTATTTTGTCAGAATAGACTCATAGGAAGCCAAATTACCATTCCTTTGCTATTTTTTTTTTGAAGTCCAACCAGGAAAGGTATAACCGGACTCTGTAAAAAGGGCTCGGGAAGGTTCCGCATCAGTCCTCTCTGTGTGCACGCATTAACGTGGGAGTCTATTTAGTGCGAAGGATCTCGAGAGAGGTAGCAGCGGCGTCGCAGTTATTTAATAATGACAATAAAACTATGTACGTTATGTAATATGAATGTAGTATGTAATATGTTGTATAGAGACTCTGCAAGAGGCTCTACTGTGGGCTCTGTGACATGTTCTGTTACAGGTTCTGTAAGAGGTCTTATGAATTGTTCGAATCTGATTCCGAGGTGGTGCTGTACTCGCTGCTGCTATTATCATCGCCAGAGCTACTACCACTTAGATCATCGTCATCGTCATCGTCGTCAGTGCTACTGCCGCACTCGAAGTCGTCTTCGCTGACACTGACTAACGTTTTCTTTTGTTTCTTTTGTAATTTCTTTTGAGTAAAATTTGATAAACTTGGTTGCCGAGCCGATCTGGTATCAATGACGCCAGCAGGTCTCGCTTTCTTGTCGTCTTCCTTGTAATATTGCTCTAATGGCTTGATGACTCCAAGCATGTGTGTCTCCTTCATTTGGCGACTGTGTGATCGGAGGTATATCACTAAAGCTATAACAACCACTACAGCCACGGCCATGAGGATGGCGACAGGATTTCCAGCGAGAAAGTTAATTACGAAGTACGTGATCCCGGTGACAATTGCGGGTTGAATGACGCGTATCACCACTCGTTGATAGCTGAAAGGTATCGTACCAAATGTCTTCAATGCTAGTATAAGCAGAGTCCCGAATACAGTAAAACTACGAAGGCTTATGAATGAGTACCACGGTCTGCTCTCACCACTCTTCCATTTCCGACTAATATTTTGTCCTGGTAAATGCGAGTAGTATGACTTGACGATGATACTCTCAATGAGCGTCGGGAAGTGGATGCACACATTGCTGGACACGAACAAGTACATGGGCGCGTTCAAGAAGTATTTTGTATTCGGTTTCGATGATGTAAAGAACATTTCTAACGAATCTGACATGATTTTTGTTGCCAAAAGCACGTCTTTATGCACGAGGTCGGGAACAACGAAGTGCAGCCATACGCACTCGACGGACTCCACGATAAACACTTCCAATATCAGTTGAATGATGCAGCCAACGAGGTAAGTACGTTGCCAAGCGATTCCTTGTCCGAATGCATATAACATGGTGTAGTAGACGAAGAATACGTTGACCAGGACCAGCACCGCCAGTATGAAGCCCTTGTATGCGTTACTCACCAACCTAGTTGACTTGAAGTCTTCACTTATTTTCTGCAAGTATATCTTGGCCGCGGGAGTGTCGCGACCGAGCAGGTCCAGCACGAACAGAGTGAGTATCTCGATGCCAATATTATTATCAAACAAATTTTGTAACTTCGCAACTCTTTTAGTCGATTCAGATTTCACACGTTCGATTTCACGCTTAAGCTTACGCTCTGTTGAGCGAGATATCTTGCCATCAGAGCCGATGCCCCACTCCCTGTCGAACACGGCTCTCTCTTCATCGTGCAGCACTTGCCGTTGGCAAAAGATGTCTTCTACCAAGATGTAAAACATGGACTGATCGTGGCTTCTTTCACTGCTAATAGGCGCACTAGGTGTGAGAGGTGCTATGCGACTTAGAGTCGTTGAGCTGCGGATTAACGGTGCTATATTACGCGATTCATTTGCGGTTGCACCTGATTGAGGGGCAACTAACGCAGTTCTCCTGGGCATTAGCTTCGATACAAATGACTTGATAGAAGAGTCTCGAGCTATTGGAAACACTTGCGAGACTTCTCTTAGCCTGCTGATTTTACCGTCATCTTGCAGTAACTGACGTGCGAACTTTTCTTGAGACGCCAATTCATCGTCAACGTCCTCGTCTTCCTTTTCCTCCTTCGTCTCGGCAATAGACTCTCTGGCAACTCGCTTGGAATCGTGACGTAAACGATTGATGACTGTGAAAGTTTCCTTGACGTTGGACATGTGTACTTTCACTGATGTTGCAGCTAGCTTCTGCGCGACACTTACATTCGATGGAATATGCAGCATCTCTTTGTTCTTCATACCCACTATATCCAGGCTTTGACCGCTCTGTGGCAGGATGTCGTCGCCTACCTTGATCGTGTCTTTGGTTGGTGAATGAAGCAGCTCAAAAAGCAGCTCGATCGGTTTATCCAACAATGTCGACACGATGGTGGTGAGGACCAACACGATAACCATTGTCTGCATAGTGAACTTGGGAGGGTTGTAGCTGCAGGTGCCATCGCTGCTCCATCTGCAATACGATTGCTTGCTATCTAGGATAGAACTCCGTTGTAAACAGGTTGCTTGTGTGGCGAGAACGTCGCATGAACCATCATCTACAGGACCCTGCAAGTTGTAGAATACAGCCAGCAAGAACATAAGCATGGTCTGCACCGTCAAGATGTGCAACACCCCAAGAATCCTGCGCGCATTATTCAGCTCTTTGAAGTGTAAAAACAGTTTGAAGTATCGATGATTTGCAAAGAACTCACACCATAACCGTGACAAATCGCGCTTGGCCGCGAAAACCATTGGAATAACCGACTCTAGATACTTGTTGATGGAGTCCTTGGATGCGATAGGCGAGATAGCCAGCTGCGTGCGACGTATGCGGTTGTACACTTCCGCTTTCTTGGTGTACTTCTTACTATCTTCAATTTCTTTGGAGAAAATACAAGAAATCAATAAGATTATGCCTCCACACCAGAGACTGCCGAACATAACGAGTACTATCAAGACCTCGGTGACGTCGTCAGCTGAGGTCATTGATCCGGCTGTGCTCAACGTACCGGCGAAGTCACCGGCTAAATATTCCCCAATAGAAGACACGGTGAGCACACCACTTTGCTCGAGTTCATCGCTCAACTTACGTCTTGAAGACGAAGCTGCGACGAAGCAAGAGCAAGTAGTATTCCACGCAGTGCTGTTGATATAAGTACACTTAGTGTCAACGCTGGACGCTGCCAAGTTAATGGAGTAGCAAGCAGTTGCTTGCATGACGGTGGGACACGTTGTGTTGAACATAGCGCTGGGGCCTTCACAATAATGCTTCAAAACAACTCCAGTATATGGACAAGTAAAAGCCATGGTTTGCACCAAGCCATACGGACAAACAGTGACGAATGTTGTAGGCGCTAGCCCGGTTGTGCTGTTGAAGTAATCGTTGTTTTGTATTGTCATGGTCACATAGGCGCCGATGTTACCCGCTTCATCGGTGCTCGTCACAAGGGACTCCATTCCTTTGAGCTGCAGGCGGATGATGTTACTCGTAACATTGCCTACATCATGAACTAGATCCTGGTTAATGACAACAAGCCCCGTTTTGATGGTGGAAACTGCTGTAGGATCGGATGCGAAGGACATGGTACTTGCAGAGGAGGTCGATGAGCCACCTGGGGTTTCCACGGTTATTGAAGACGAATCGCTTGGTTCGAATGCAGACGACGAAACACTAAATGTGTCGGTTACAGTGGAAATATCGACTTGACCGGAGTATAGTTGACTACTTACTGTGTCCGTGTAGATACTGGCTAAATCCAGAACGTCGGAGATAATTGGAGTGCTATCCCCACTGGTAAGACGTCGTGTGCTGCTGGGGGTGAAAGACGCGGTCAACACTGAAGACAACGACTTCAACACGTTTGTACTAACCTTGTAGTCCAAGTCCCCAGAATTAACTAGCACCGCGCGCGCAATGCTTTGAGTAGCAGTAATTGCTCCATCATTTAACTCATCGGGAGTATTCGTAATTGCCATCAAGTGGTCGCTCCAAACAGCAACAGTAGTCGCACTAACGTCTTCGGACGCAGTCAGATCAAGTAATAATGATGTCAATGACTGTCGTAATTCGGATTTACTAGTGCAGTTACTCGTACAGTTGCTTCTATTCAAGATGGTGCTAGCAAGACTAATGACATGCTTGGATGCTTCTACGGTGCCTGACGCGTCACTGACTGAAGCAAGTAACAACGATTCAGTAGCTGTTTCATCTTGACTTACTTGGTTTACAGTAACTGTTTCATAGACAAGCGAAGTAGCTTGCAGTGCATCCATGATCTTCCCTACACACGTCACGTTATAACCAACACTTGGATCACCGGCAGGCAGCACTAATCCCGCGTAGGCCAACTCTGAGAAGCTTCGAACAACAAGAATGTTGTCGCTGCCATTAAGCGGCTTGATGCCGAACTCATACGACAATGGAATGTCACTGTCTTTCCACAGCGCCGCGGCGAAATAGAACGAGGTAGTGATCTCTGTGCCCGATGAAGGGGAGATAGAGAATACACCAGGAACTGGAGGTCTATTCGTGGTAACTGTTATTGATGAAAATGAGTCGTCGCAAGACAGAGTGAACACATAGGTTGCGCTTTCAGCTAACACATTGCTTGGTAGAACTAAATCAACGTAGCGAATACCGCTACTACTGAGCTCGAGGTCTGCGTAGACCGGAGTCAACGCAACACTGCCCAAGTCTATCGTTGCATCATCAACTGTCCACGACGACGCGCAGGATCCTTTCAAGTTTACGGCGCCGTTAATGACGATGTTACTAGAGATGTCTACGTTATCCAAGCTACTGGAATCTGTAGTTATCGACACCACTGGATCCATCGAACCGATTATCTCGACATATATTGACTTCTCCGAAATTCTAGTTGAGTCAAACACTGCCATTTTGACGACAGCAACAGCCGTCACTGCAGTCTCGTCGACCGCAGTCAAGGTAATTGTGGATTGCGATAATCCAGAAGCTACTAATGGACATGTTTCAGAAAAAATAGGAGATATCTGTATGCACGTCCATGAGAAGGATAGGCCGGCAGCAGTGCCATAGAGCTGTTTATCCGGATCGTAGCTTTGGGCAGCGGATAATGTTAAAGCTTTGCCTACGCGCACCGACTGGCGATCTCCGCCATCTACGACCGCAATTATATCTGCTTTCTCCACGTACACACTCACTGTTGCATATGAAAACGTGCCATATTTGGGGCTGGACACTCTTAGTTTAACAGTGTATGTGTCACCAACGGTTAGAAGCGACGTTTTCAGCTTGAACTTGGCAGCATCCTTTGATTCGGATCTCCACGTTGAATAGTCAGTGACTGACCATGAGTACACCAGATTTGCAGTAGATTTGATACCGCTGCAGTCAACAATATACGAGTCCGATGCCAACGTTAAATAGGTAGATGCATGTGTTACTGTGACAGACTTGGACCCTGCGATACTGACAAAAGGCACGGGAGTCTCACCATTCGAAACGCGGAACTCCATAGCGCCGATACTGCATGCACCTAAAAAGTTACACATGTAGACACCCACGCCGTATATGTCTCCTTTGGACAAGAATGAGTTTGGAACTGCAGTTGGCGGTGTAAGGACGTAGTTATTGTTCAAGTAATCGGCTATCATGCTAGCATTCTCCGCTTTGCTGTCGATAGAGAACACTATTGACGTCCAATCTCTACCGCCGTTGCCGGTGGAGGAGGTTAAGTCGATGATCAACGGGTCGCATACGCCAACTATTGAAGAAGCAGCAATATATACCGACGGAGTAACAGGGTTCGCCGAAGCGGAAATTTTGACAGTTGTAGTGCTTGTCACGTTCCAACTAGAACAATCGGCACTCGTACACTCAGCTGTTACATTTCCAGTGAGAACTACATCGTCGTCTGGTAACAGAAGAGTATCTCCAATTGGTATGATGGTGATACTAGCAGCAGTAGCCCAGAAGCATTTTGCGGTAGAATCTCCATTGAAAGAGAGTAACTCAGTACAAGGGAAGTTGTTAACGTAGCCTCCTTTGTCAGTTGACGCATCGAATGAAAGTGATACCGACATCCCGTCGTCGCTGAACACACCCGAGATCAATCGCGGTGTAGGTGGTTCAGCAGAGTTGCCAATGACG
>JACCDO010017305.1_pt1 | contig 16477 bp, 7 predicted proteins | sample 7446101 | NCBI WGS metagenome assembly JACCDO01 (sample SAMN15323440, study PRJNA562643) | freshwater metagenome | isolation source: river surface water | place: USA:Blue River Watershed | collected 2017-08-16 | reverse complement strand
GCTCGATTTTTTTTACATGGGACCGGTACTGCGGCCCGGCCGGATCCTTTTTTGAAGAATTGAATTTATTTATTTTTAAAAAAGTATAATATAAATATGTGGTTTGCATAGTTAAAAATATCGAGATATAATAGGCGGTCATTTTAAATTAATCATTTACCTACGATTAGTAAAATAAATAAAATCAAAATCAACTTAATTAAGCTATATCTTTGCATTAAAACTCTTCTCTTCTTGTCGCTTTGCTCTCTTACACCCATTTTCACCATTATTTTTAAATTCAATTCTCATGTTTGCTGACATGTTAGGGCTTTTATCGTTCAAATCCGACGACATGTTCATCACAGAAAAATACAGTTTGCTGCAGCAACAAAGTTCCAATTGCAACTCACGTAACGGGCCTCGCGTGCGCACGACACAGCAGACATAGTCTCCCGCACGCACGTTGTCTGGTGAGGAATCTACAAAATCGATCGCTTCTTTCACCACCGTAGTGTTCAAACACATAGGAAACATGGTCTCATTGCAATTATGTGATTTTTGCACTTGAAAACAATGGACTGTTGGTGCCTATTGATTGATTACAGCTACTGTTATCTTATTTTTAGTTATTATTGACTTATTCAGTTGTTTATTATAGACATGGAAAAAGTAGATACTCATAATCCAGCTGATCCCAATTCTGGTGCATCAAGTAGTGAAAGTGGTGCATCATCATCCACCACCAGCGCTCCTATCAATAAAAATGATGTATATAACAATGGTATGAGTGGTAGTGCTACAAGTAACATGCCAAATCAACCTATACAACAACCACCACAGCAGCCGCAAATGCAGCAACCTAAGAATAGAGAATTGAAGGTGGAAGATGCACTATTGTACTTAGATCAGGTCAAATGCGAATGTTCAGAATATGTTTACAACGACTTTTTAGAAATAATGAAAAACTTTAAAAATCAGTCAATATCTACCCCAGGAGTCATAGAAAGGGTAAAAAATCTATTTAAAGGTAACGTAATCACTTACTTGTGGCTTTTGCTACTTTTTCACTTAGTTACTTTGCACATAGGACACAACAAGCTTATTCTTGGGTTCAATACATTTTTACCAGAAGGCGAAGGTTATAAAATAGAGTTAACACCTGAGGAACAAAATGCTGGTAACGTACAAGCCTTTAACAATCCTGCCGCCAATCCAATGATGGTAAACAATGCACCCGTCCTCGGATCACAACCAATTGCACCTCCTAAGATACCTCAACAAATGCAGCAACAACATGCTATTAGTTACGTTACCACTATTCGTAACCGTTTTCAGCATGAACCAGAGACATATCGTTCATTTTTAAAGATATTACACACTTACCAGAAAGAGCAAAAGGGGATTAAAGACGTGCTGGAACAAGTGTCACTGCTATTTGCAGATCATCCTGATCTGTTAATGGAATTTACTTACTTCTTGCCTGATGCTGTACAGGAGCAAGCGAAAGAACGATTACATCGTGCTGCACGTGAGAGTGAACAGAGACGACGTGCTCAACAGATGGCGGAGGCCCAAGGTGGTGCTCTTGCAGGAATGAAGCGACAACGTCAAGGTGGTGATAAGATGGATAAAATGCCAAAAATTCCTAATAACAAACCACGCAAACAACGCATGGATGAAATGCCTGTTACCAACAGTATCCGTGGCTCGAGCCTGGTGAAGGACAAGGGTAGTTACAACATGGATAATCGCGCTACCACTATCAACGCTAGTGATCATCATGTATCCATGACCGCGGAACGTAGATTTTTTGATCAAATTAAAGACCTTCTAACTTCAACATCGAAAGATGGATGGACAGAGTTTGTCAAGACTCTTGAGTTATTTATCAATGATGCCATCACGAAGAAGGATCTTTTCTTGATGGTTCACGATTTATTTGGGAACAATAATGACGAGCTATTTGAAGAGTTTAAACTTCTTATGAATAATCGTACTGAATTCGAGGCGAACGGTCAAGACTTGTGGTATGCCACACCTTTGAGTGAAATCGATTTTACTCAAGCTCGAAAGTGCACACCATCCTACCGCGCATTACCGGCAGATTATCCAAAATTACAATTCTCTGAGCGTTCCGAGGAAGAAGCTGCTGTACTTAATGATAACTGGGTATCGTTACCGATAGGGTCCGAAGAATCGAACTCATTCAAACATATGCGTAAGAATCAATACGAAGAAGCGTTATTTAAGTGTGAAGATGATCGCTTCGAGATCGACATGATTATTGATTCGAACATGTGCACTATACGGGTACTAGAACCAATCGCTGAAGAGATTAAACACTTACGACAACTAGAAGATTCCGCGAGTAACTCCGGCGCTAACTCACTAGGCAACTCGTCGAATGCCGCTGCAGCTTTGCCAAAATTTTCATTTCAATTAGAAAAACGTAACTTATCAACAGTCCATTTGAACGCTATCACTCGTATATACGGGGATCATGGCAACGAAATCTTGGAATTATTGAAGAAGAATCCTGCCGGAACAATCCCAATCCTCGTCAATCGAATGTTGCAGAAAGATAAAGAATGGCGAAAAGCTAAAGAGGAACTGAATAAGGTCTGGCGCGAGTTAGTAGACAAGAACTTCGACAAATCGTTCGATCACCGCTCCTTCTACTTCAAGCAGCAAGACAAAAGATTTTACACTACTAAAAATTTAGTTAATGAAATTAAACTACAGGCTCCCGAAGCTGGAATGAGTGTCGATGAGCTCAAATCTATTGGTGTTTACTTCCCATCAATGCCTAACGTGACAAATGATCTGGCATCAGCAGTTGTACCTGGTATGACAACTCATATTGCATTAACATATAATAATGAAAGTAATGACGTGCATCGCGATATATACCGCCTCGTGTGTGCAATGATGGAGGCATTGAACATCCCTGTTAACGAGAAGGAGCGAATAGTGTCTCTTTATCGTGATTTCTTGCGTATATTCTTTAATATTCCCGTCCATTATCTATACGACAACAGTGCAGTGCAAGCGCAACAGACGTACCCAATTCATCCTAGCGAGGCTTGGCAGGATGGCACGAAAGTGATCACCATTTTTGGTCCTGGCAAAGTGATCTCATTCCGGTCTAATGATTCTATGTATAAAGTTCAGCTGCCATTCGGTATCGCATCTCTGCGCCCAGGCGCAATACTAGGAGCAGAAGAATTATCAAAAGAGTCGTTACAAACACTAGGTGTTAGTAGCGATAATCACAATAATGAAACTGTTTGTGGTAAACCAATACACTCTCGTCCTACTAGTGCTGGTTCATCTGATCATGTATTCTATGGTACCCAAATGTGTTATATCTACTTAAGAATGCATCAAACTATATACAACCGTTTATGCGTTGCTCGTCAATTAGCTAAAGATCAAGTTAACACCAAATCCAGTGGCGAGGAAAAAATAACCCGTCGCAATACACACACAGATGCACTTAGTGATGATGAGATGGATGTTGCAGCTGTGACATCTAAGGTGAAATCTCCTTACAAAAGCTTTTATTCACAACTTTTGGCATTGATCGATGGCTCCATTGACGGAGCCAAGTACGAGGAAAGTGTTCGACATCTACTTGGCAACAAAGCTTATGTGATATACACTATTGACAAGGTATTACAACGCTCATTGAAGTGTCTACAAGCTATGGCCAGCGATGAGTATGTCACTAAGTTAGTTGGATTATTTGTTTATAATAATAGTCGTGACGGTCGTATGGATGCGTCTACATATCAATATGTAGCACAACAAATATTGCAGAGCACAGCAGAGGACTTATACCGATTCCAGCTAGTCATGGGGCAAAAGACAAATTATTGTATCGGTAAAGGAATAACTACCCTGTGCATACAGTACATCGGTGGTACCGCGGGTACCGCTGAAGGTAATAGTGGCGGAACCAGACCTGTTGATACTATTGATGATGACGAAAATATGGATGTAGAGGACAAGTAATGTAGACAATAAGTAAATATATCTATCTGATCATACCTTTCTGCTTCGATCTCTTGTACCGGCTTTAAAAAAAATACAAATTATTGTAGGATTACTAACACTAAGAAGCCATTTTTACCATGCTCCTTGTGTCATTGCTTCTTACGTAACCGACTGTGTCATGGACGAGCTGTTGGTACACGCGAGTAGGATCCAACTGAAGGATGAAATGATCAAACTCGACAAACTTGGTGAGATTCAGCAACAAATGTCATTTAAAATGATGTATTTACTCCGTAACCTCGACGACCTCAAAGATCGCTTGGTGACGTGCAAGGACAGTCTTAACGTAGAGATTTATACCGATAAAATTAGAAGGATTAAGCGACTCGTCCGTGAGTTGAGTAGTCGTTGCAATGCATTGAAAGTAAGGTTGAATAACGTGAGGGAGATATTGCCCGAAAATCATGCATTGATAGACAAAGGACCCTTTTATTACCGTTGTGTATATAAAGGCGGTGTTAAATTTCGCAATTTCCCATCTTCAATGGCAAAAGTTACAGGGAAAATAATTGAGTATGATGATATCGCTGTAGTTATAGAAAGAGTATTTCTTAGTTCTGAAAATTCTGTTTTCTTGCATGTTGATGGATATGGCTGGTTATTTGAGAATATTGGCAACCTAAAGTGTATGGAGCTCATGCTATACCCTGACAAAAGAGTTAAAGAACGAGAAAAAGAAAAGAATGATGTCTGTAGTGAGGAGTAATGCATGCGTGAACATTTGTATTCATTGTGGGATAAATTGTTCCAAGTATTAATTAACATGTGTATATTTATATATAATTACAAATGGTGCAATTAATTGTCTTCTTTTTTTCTGTCCCCGAGTAGTCCCGATGCGATACTTCCAGCCATTAGTATACCAATCGCAGGTTGCACTACAGGGTTGAACAAATCTTGAAATCTTTCTAAGAAAAATGGATTTGAGTCTTTCAATATAGCGGCGAGAATAAACCATCCTAAAAAGAAAATAATGACAAAAAAATCTACTATTAATATCAGTGATACGGCATCTTTCACCGCATTCAACACGCCACTGAGGGGGCTATCATTACTACTGCTTACTGCACTATCTATCTTTAGAGACTTCTGTGATAGCTCTTTAATGTCATCCTCTAACAGAGTCGTCAATCCTTTCTTGGATTCCCTAGAGTCTATGAGCAATTGGGTCGGTATTGTATCATCATTCTTCTCCTCTTTATTTGTAACAATTTTAAAACGATAATCATCATTATTCACTGCGGGAACGACAACGGAGTCGTTATCCGCAGCAGGCACAGCATCATTTTTCCTCTGTCTATTCACAATTGAACGTTTCTTCGCTAGATTCTGTGGATGTAATCGCTGCCGTGCTTTTGTGATCAACCAGCCGCGGATAACGCCGAGTTGGAGGACACACAGCAGGAGCAGCAGGGTGGGTGCAATCTGCATCTGCATGATTTTACAGGACCCTGCACAAAGTCAACTAGTTTTATTTTTATTATTGCGACTGTTCGGCGAGTTCGCATCGCAGCTATCAACCGGTACATATGAGGTACAGACGGTGCAGTAGAGATATGTGTTAGTAAGTAGTGTTTATTGTACAATTTATAAAGAAATATACATTTTATTTGTTGTGTGCATCACTTTCCACACTAAAACGTGAAAAATCTGAATTTGAACTAATAATGGAACTGCTATCGATGAATCGCACTTTGTCTGTAGTGCATGTCACATCACTTCCAGTGACAACATCGGTGTCCATGTATGCCGAGTTAGTGCGCGAAAAAAATGAATCACTATCGTTGCCAGCAAATTTATTTCGTAATATATTGGATGTTGTTGAGTACGCAGAGGTATCACTATCGCGGATATAGTTTGCAGCATACACATTCCTATTCATACAACTATCAAAGTAGTCACTTATCACAGAGTACCATCGAATACACTGATTACCCGTTATGGTCAGTATCCCATTAAGTGGTGAGATAGTGTAGGCTATGACTAACGTTGGAATAAACTCTGGAAAAATATACAAGAAATAAGGATACGTGTACAATGATAGCGTCACGCCGTTTTTCAAATTATGGTTAACGAAGCCATCGAAATATATGAACAGTATTGATCTTATAAAAAATAAAACACTCGTAATGCTAGCGACGCATAAAAGCTTGCGCATTACTATTCGCTGACACTCCAAACCCAAGTTGTGCGAATGAGTTTTCTTCAAGAAAGATGAAATATTAAGATATGACTTCACCACACTAACTGACCGCAATCTACTAATGGGTGCGCCGGAAGAAAAAGTGGGGGTTAATTCCTTCGACAATTGCAACGAGATTACGATACCTGTGATGAGTACACATATGGCCTCAAATGAGCATAAACTTGATAATAGGATTATATTCAAATTATAGATTGTTTCATTCACATCACTATTATATATTCCTAGCGGTAATGTCAGCAGTATAAAAGCCCACACGAATAAATTACTAATAATAAATGCTCTTCTCCATACTGTGTAATGCGGTGAGTCGTCGATAGCAACATTATCAATTATCTCAACATCGTTAATGGTAGTCATATTAACACTACCATTAGACGTTGACAACGAGTTAGTTATTTCTTTACTCGTTGGCTTCAGTATTCTACCCCACATTAATATCAGTAACAACAATGAAGTAAACTGTATCAATATAGCTACCCTATTAAGCACTGTATCTAATGAGTTCACATCGCTGTCATCAGGAAATCCCATTGATTCTAAAAAGAACCAGATGCAGCGAGCTATTGACATAAATACGAGTAGGAGCGATATTACATGATGAGGGAATCGTTGTAACTTTCTTTGCTCAAGATAACAATATAGTAATAAAATAATGAGAAAAATCCAAATAACTCCTGCGGCAAATTCCGCCTGACGAAACGTTGGCCACGAAGAAACTTGTGCCGCCATCCCTACGGCAATCCAGTGTGTGCTACCACCCCGGAATTCAGATTAGCTAGGTACGTTGGTGTAGTATTAGTCTACTTAGACTCTACTAAGATCCGAAGATTTCGACAACACCGGTATCATACCGGTACAGGTACCAGGTTGTGTGGATTTTTAAAAAGTCAGTGAGTCCCTTTCAAAGTGGATCATCTTTTGGTCATTGTCCCAAAATGGAGCAGAATCGCTGAGATAGCCGTAAGTCATCTTGTTTTGCATCGGGTTATGGGCTATTTCTGCTACTTACTTCAGTCGCAAGATCGAAAGAAGGCTTACGTTGGCTTTACAGTAACGCCTCGACGTAGATTGCGCCAACATAATGCGGAAATTAAAGGTGGCGCATATAAAACAAGTAAATATCACTGGAATCATGTGTGTATTGTAAGCGGTTTTCCCAATAAAATAGTTGCACTGCAATTTGAGTGGCAATGGCAGCATCCTAATGTAAGTAGGTTGTTAAAGGATCGAAATAATAAAATTATTACTAAGAAAACAATTGATATTTCTCGATCATGTAAAGCAACATTATTGGTTCTATACTCACTATTAACAACGCCGTTGTGGCAGCAACTTGATTTGACTGTTAATTTTACAGATGCCACTGCACAGTCGTATTTTGATTTATTAATTCAAAAAAAAGGTAATATCCCATTAAAGCATTTATTCGTGACAAGCAATTATGTCGACACAATGCACCATGCAATCCCCAATGTTATTAATGTTAAGAATATAAGTAGTCCTCCGATAAACACTAAATGCAACCATTGTAATGAATCTGTTCACTTAAATAATGGGATCGCATGCTGCACTGGTGTACATTGTGAAACTTATTTCCATTTAAATTGTGCTGCTGTAACAGTTACCAGTGGCATCCAAGATGTCCTCATGCCTATCGGCTATCGCTGTGTTAAATGCAATACGACTATTAAATGGGTTGATATTGTTCGAATTAATCAGTATCTCAAGAAAGGTTGCACGTTTATTGCGAGTGACAGCGAGGGCGAGAGTGAGAGCGAAAGCGAAATGGTCTCAGTCTTGGAAGGAGAAAGCAAGCCTTTGACGAGTGCCGACGATAATGACGTTATGCTGTATAGTACTGATGACGAGTCAGCTAGCCATAAATGGTCGGAAGTTATCGACTTAATTGACTAAGTTGTATGTGTAAGTTGTTGAAATTGCATTATTTACATATTTATATATGAACTGTTTCTAAATTGAGATATATGTCGCCATTGCTACCGATACTACCGCCTTCTAATGCGTACCATGAACCTATCTTACGCACGTCAATACCAGCGAGTTTGATATTTACGGCGCCCATTAACCTCTTCCTTCGAATTCTTTCCTTGTCGTAAACTCTCACACTAATTCGCTGATTTGCGAGTCGAGAAATGGACGTCTTAAACAGTATCGTGGTGTTCACAAACTCTCCCTCGTTGGAATTCCATATCACTTTAGTCTTTTGACGCTGTTGTCCCAGTGATATTGCTACGTACGGGTTCGCACTGCTCATGAATGATGCAGATCGCAGACCTTTCACCTTAATATTGGTTATTTTGACGTGGCACAAGGTGCCATCCTGTTCATCCGACTTGGTATAGTCAATAGGCTCCAGTTCTGACACTCCTGACACTAGACTCATGTTATCGTCACTACTACCATCATCAAAAAGCTCTTCCTTCACGGCGTCATCCTCTAACCCTAGTTTGCGCATTATATTCACCGCGTATTCCTCGTTCTTCCGTTTCAAGGCCTTGTCACCAATAGGCAAAGCGACTTTCTCTAATAGATTGGACGCTTGTTCGCGCAAATACTTGAGTGGCTTCGAGACCCTCGATGGCGTGGAAACACTTAGGGCAGACAAATTCAATGATTTCCGTTTCTCTTTACCACCGGGTGTGGCCGCGGCATTACTACTGGCATTACTCTCCGGCTCCGCGTCGTCATCTCTATTGTTTGCAATATCATCGAATAAGCGGATCCACAAGTCTTCTCGCTCGTAAGACAGATACTTCGGACTGCCAATAACGGCTTCCTTCTGCACGTCCATAATCGTTTTGTTGACTAGTGTGGCAAGGCTAGGGGTGGCGTCATGGCGCAATTGAACGACCAATACTTTCAATACGGAAGTGCCAACCGCGAAGTAATCACTACCACTATATCGCCGCAAAGTGTTTCTTAATAGCTCGGTGTATGCTTTGGCATCTGTGTCAAGAGTCAACAGATCGCCGATATCTTGAATGTATTCCAATTGCTGCATTAGAACCGACTTGTTAGATGAACCAGAAGATACAATCTCGGGATTATTCCGAATGAATAGCTCATTTAAATCCTGAATATCATTCACGAAACGCTCGGTTTCGACCTTGCTCAATTTGTTGTTACTCTCTGCGCGATCGCGGAAATAGACTAGGTATCGCAACACGACAACCTCCGCACAGCAGGCCAGTATACGCACCAATTGCAGTCGATCAACTGTGTTGTATATATCCGTGATGAAACGGTCGATCACGGTGCATATGCGGCGGTTAACATTGCTGCCACTATCCGGCCACAGCAGATCGAAGTCAAGCATGATAGAATTCATATCATTAAAAAGGATTCGGGTTATATACTTCAATGCGATGTTGCTCACTTGATTAAACGCTCCCTGTATACTCGCCAAGATATTACTGATATTAACCTGATCACTGACTACTACATCACAGATGCACGGCACGTGAGTGGAGGTGACCCGGTGACAATCATTTAATGTCGCCAATAAAAATTGTAGATTTGCTTTGATTTCCCCGGAATCTCTACTTCCTTGTTCCCAGTGCTTCGTTTGCAGCGCGCGCTTATATTCTTCTGCCAACAGCATGTAAGACTGCCCAATCGCGGACACGGTTCTGTCATTCATGCGAATTGCATACCTGGATTTCATGAGCTCTTGCTCTTCATGTGGCGTCAACGGTACACTCACGGCAAATGAGTCACCCGTTGACGCAGGCACACTGCAATTAGTACTCATATTTGTCTTCTTGCACAGACTCATGTATATATTCAGTTGGATTTGCAGCGTCTCCGGCAAGGAAGTGATGTACATGTCGTCATTGGTGGTCTCCACATCCCATGGCAAATCGTGTGCATTAAGCTTAAAAATAGATGCATTTTGAACCGTTTTACCTAACCAAGTGCGTGTTTCTTGCACAATAATTTGTGAATACCAATCAATAATGTCCAGTATGTGTTTGGATTCAATGATACTCATAGGTGACGAGTAAGACCACTGCTTCAGCGTAATGATGCTACGAATGGTGTCATCGTACCGCCTATTATTGTCAATCAGAAACTGGATCAGAAACAGACGAAGCTCGTTCCCTTTCACTCGCTTGAAGCACTCCTTGGTTGCAATATACGGGAAAAACACGTATTTGACCGCGTTATGATAACCACTTATTAGTTCTTCCAACAAATTGGTGCATACAGAAATATCTTGTCGCAGGTGGTCGTAGGAGCACAGTACGTAGTCACGCACTCGCTCAATGGCGGAATCAATCAAGAAATCAAATTTATTTAAAATATTATTCTTAATTTCATCAGAGCTATCGCAATCCGCAACCGAGTATGACGTAGTCGTTACATTCATATCAGATTGGAGTACTGTGGTAATCGTCTCGATCGTGTAATCTGGACCGTCTGCCAAATTGCGACATAAATGTACCAAATGAGCCATGTACACCCGCAGCCGGTAGCCAGTGAGGAGGGATTGGTACGTCCGAATGTTCAATCCATTTTGTGGATCGTTCAAAATACTCATTCTTTCTTCTAATAATCCAATAATGATTCTGGCCATCGGGAGCACCAAGGCCGCATCCTTTTTCGTTGAATGGCTTGACTTCAACGGACTATACACACTTGGTCGTCGCTCCATACTCGCGCCTAGTGTAGCAGCCGACAAACCCTTCAATTGTGACCGAATATTCCATACACTCACGCGGGTACTCAACACTGACTGTAAACGGCTAGCGAGACACGGTCCTACGAGTAGCTCTAGCTCCGCTAGCGAGTACTTTAGCTCGCCTTTGGCTATTTGACTAGGGCTTGAAATGAGATGACGGACTGTTATCGCTATCACCAACACAGACTCACTTAAGACGGTGGAATATGAGATTTGGGACCAAGGAATCGATACCACGATCTCGCTTTGGGTGGCATTATTGTGTGTTGTGACTTCATTGCAATTCGCTAAAATACCCCCACTTCCAGGTTCAAGTCTGATGGTTAGCAGCGATTGTCCAACCAACAAATGCCCTTGTGTACGACCATTATCCGAGGCACCAAACAGCCCGTAAAATGGCCACCACACATTGAACGGATTGGTTTGTCTTACTTTGAAGATAATCGAAGCGCTATGCATCGTCTTATCACTAACATTAACCCGTCGCAATCGTTTGTTCGTCGTACTGTTGCTTGTGACGGTATTCATGACGGAGTCAGTCGTCGCCCCGCCTTTTAACAATGCTGTCATTGATGCAGTCAACGAAAAGCGTTTTGCTGGCTGCGTTTTGCTCGGCGTGGCCAGTGCATCCCGGTCTTCGACGTGGTCGTCATCTACTAATTCAACATTTACTAATTGCGTTGATAAGGTAATTTCTCCGGATGCCGTTACACCATCCATTTTCTCCGTGGACTCTAATGGCAAGCAAAAATCAGCCTCGGTTTGATATATAAAGCATCCAATTGGGATAGTTACTTGGCCAAGATGCACGTGGTGCAAGATACCGGCGCTGCCATCTTTAATTTTAATCATGACTCCCGTCGCTTTTTCTATGCCTTCGTTATTATCTTGTAATAAAATCTCTCTATTCCACACCGGATTATTGTCTTTATCGACGACAAAAGTCCGCGATTCAGCGATGTTTGATGTCAACTTGGCACCGTTCTCTCCCACTAAGTATACTACACAATATGGTGACGGTGCAACGCCTTTCCGACTGGAAAGCAAGTTGCATGCTGATTTGATGTATACTCTTGCCGCACGTGATGCTTGCGGAGCTTTTAGCAACACATCAACGTACTCGGTAGTACTGTTCTCGTCAGATACAGCGCCGTGATCAGTTAAAGAAAATGATGATGTAAGTAGTGATTGGTATGGTATGTCATCCACCCGCTCAATGTATGATTCCTGTCCGGCATACTTTATTCCTCCCAGTACTCCAACTTGAGAGAACAATGACAAGTTGGAGTCCATTATATCCCCCAACGAGTTGGTGGTGTCCGGCAGCGGGATGTAAATACGATTGTCTGAAATCGTGGCTAAATTATTCGCAAATTGTGACGACTTTATGGCGGAACCAGTCTCTTTGTTTATTAAACATAATAAGTAATCCGAACGCAGCATCTGAGACGTTGTCTGTAATATGGACCCCGTCGACTTAGCGCTAAGACTACTCGCATGTGACAAATCTTTACAATAATAAGGTGCCAACTCAATTTCTAATACTGCAGTTGAAGGTGGTTCGTAATCAACATTAATGGCTAGCGCAGCTAATTCATCAAGACTGACTCCGAATATCTCTTTCCCCATAGAGTCAGTAACTAGTATGGAGTAATCATAACCCGAGACTGTCACATTATGATTGATAGAAACTCGATCAGTACCACCGAACATGTTCAATATCCCTGAGGTAATGGACGTTTTATCCACCGCTTGGCAATGACACTTACTGGTATATGATAGAGTTAAATTTCCACCAACAATTTGTTTGACGCGACAAATGAAAGTCCAATAATCCTTTTCACTAGCGAATTGAAGAGCTTGTGCATTCGCACCATCATTAGCAATCAATGATATACGCAATTTCGAGATATTATGTACTACTCCAGTATTATTTACGGATGTTTGGCGACGAGTGTCTCGATAAGATTGTATTAGTAATTGCAAGAAACTGTCACTTAATTTATTTGATTTTGTTGCAATATTTATGACAGACGCACCACTCATGTCAACATGAGGATAAATAATGTCATGATTTGATTGATAATATGATACATTACTATTGTTATAACCGAGACTATTTCTACCACTTCCACTATGTCTATTATCTTTCTCTGGTAATCTATGTTCTATTTTATTTTCTATGGATGCTGCAACCCCACCAGCGAGTGCATTACTGGCATTTGATGCAACAAACGACGTGCCTAAATCATCTTGTAATAAGTCAATACCGTCACTTATCATATCTTTCAACATATCTGACATGTTGATCTCAGTGTATTGTGCATCCAATGCATCCTCCTCATACTCGGTGACGATACGCTTCAATTCATCATTCACAGGATCAACAACACCCACCGCCTTCCGCAGTATATCACTGTATCGACTCGTCACGTTCGGAACTGCTTTAATCTCCAGCAAGATATTGTCTGACTCCGGCAACTTGGGCAGACTCGGCGCACCCAACGAGCCCAAGAAATCGCGAAAACTCATGAAAATCTACTATTATCCGGGATTTTAGGTAATTTTTTATTTTATTCCCATCGGATTATGTCGGTACAGCCGTTCCGACACATCAAATTAGATTCATCGGTGACTATTACCAGGACTATATATATACCGTCTCATTCGATTTCTTTAATATAATCGTTTCATCTACTCGTTGGTAGTGTAGGAAGGAAGCACTACTCAAGGGATTAATCAATTCAAACTTTAATTGTTAACTTTTACTATCTATCAAAGGCACTACGCATTTTCTCTGTTTCTCTTTTACTTTTTTCTCTCTTACTGTGTGCATGTTGTTGATAATCCCTAATTTATCGATTTTAGCTCGCTTTTGCATGTAAAAAAAATATATAAGTGCTCTCTTGTTGGTGCATAGAGAGGCCCGGTGCTTCCTCGCCAGTGGCGTCCTTGCCCAATCATTGCATTTCAGGAACGATAGATATGGGAAAATCTATTGATTCGACCCATTGCAATCGATTATGGCTGTGTTGCTTGTCAATTTGCTTATTGTGGGTCACGACATTGAAAGCGGCGGTACAACTGGCTACAACATACATAGCCGTCCCAACATTTGAAGGCGTAACCTCAATTTGTGAAGATGGGTATCAAATGACGAATTATGAAAAAGAGAAATATACGAAATGTACAACTGACCAAATAGCTGCATGTAATACCAAGTTTGACGAATATTTAAAATTTGAGTCAATACGAATTAAGGAATTACAAATAATAAATAATAACACATTGTACAAATACGAGAATGTAAGTGACACATCTACTCAAATAGTTCAAGAATACAAAAGTGGATTAGAGGCATCGTCTATTATGTACAACACGAACTGCTCCTTACCACAACTAAATAAACTAAAATCATATTTATCACAATCAACACAAGTTTATCATTCCGCCCAAGAATACATCGAGGATACAGATGCTTTAGTGACATCTATGAAGCAATATGTTATCGAATTAAATAACTATAACAAAAACTACTACAATAATCAAAGTATTGAATCGAGAAAATTATTCAGTTCAATAGCCAACTACTCATTAGATGAAGGATACTCCAACTTAAATGTCTCCATGACTAGACTGCTGTCGAATATGCTTACCGATATAGATAATTGCTTTGGTTTATCAAATGAAACCATGGGTCATTCATGCAGCAGCAGTGCTCGTTCAGCGTACGAAGAGATAAAGAAACAAACAAACACTCAAATGACACGAATGCAGTTTTACAACAATGAGGTGGAGTCCACCTTTAATACGTTTGTTATCAAAGTAACAGACACGTTGGATGTTGTCGAGGCATTTTATGACGCAGTTAATGACATCATCGACAACGTGGACACTACACTATGCTCGAGAGACACCAACTGGTGCGATTTCAATCACATTGACTGGCAAATAATGATACCCCGAATGCCGACATTTCCCACCCCACAGTTCATTCCCTCGGCGATAAATGTATGGGGAGAGGGATACAACCACGCGATGAATGACGCCAAAGTTAACATATCGTCAACGTTTCAGGCCGTTCAGGATATAATAGACAGCATGAAAGCAAGCATAAATAGTGAATTGAATATCGCTTCTTTCGATGAGTACCAGCCGCCCTCTTACGAAGGAGGAAATATCAGTCTGGTCGTGGACAATCACATCGTAAGTGGCAGTGCGTACATTGACTCATTGACTACAAACAATACCGAATATGAACCAAGTTCGTCCTCCAATGATAACGAATGGACAGTTTCAGACATCAACGAGTCGTCGTACAGCACTAGCTGGATGTCCGGACACGTGAATTTATTACAAATTAAGCAAATTGTGGTTTACATAATCTCGTTATTTGATAATCTTTACATATTTGACTACTTATACAGGTACATCCTTCACTTACAGCCTTCGCTCTCACATACTCACACACTCACAATAAAATACGACAGAATTGTGCATAGCTTGCACCTAGTAAAGAAGTATTGGAGCAACTCCCTCGTCAGCTTGCCGATGATCAACATAAGCAACACTAAAGGGAAGTACCAGTTCCAAGACAACTATTATCTGTTGGCAGCATACAAGGTGTTGTGCATGTTCCCCTACTTATACATGCAAGCATTCATAGCCGTTACTCTTGTGATATTGGTCCTAGTGTCGATCGTCAGTACCTACATTCCAGTATACAAAAGCTTCATAGTAGGATGCACCCAACAAAGCACAGAGACGACATATTTGAGCGACCAACTACTGTCAGTCGCGTATAACTATGCATCGTATCACGGCAATGTTTATACCAAATCAAATATTCAGCGATACAATTCAGACGCCACCGCAGTTTGCTCCAGTCGCAGCAGCAGCGATCAAAACGCTTACAACGCATTCATCAATCAACTCGCACAATTCAACGAATCTATTGTAAAGAATGATTACTACTTTTCTTTGATGACGTCGTGCGCAGCATCAAGTCAACCATCACACAGTGACGTCAGCTACATGCATAACGTTTCCGCAATTCCTTCCATAGAAACGCTGCTCCAGAGTAATGATGCCACGTATTCGGTGTATAACTGTGACTCCCAGCCCACATGTACTGTCACGTGCGACATGAACCAAGAAGTGTTGCAAGCTGTTACCAACACATGCTCATGCAATCTCCAGTGGTACTTTCACTCGAATATTATGCTATTCATTGCAGTTTTACTAGCATTTTTCTGTTTAAATGCGGCGCGGATTCTACTGCTGAAAGGGACAATCATGCTATATTGGAGGCAATTTGCGCCAGAGATGTTCACCTACAAGGCCTCGTGTGACATCAAAGGCAGATTCATAACCCCTAACATTGCAGCACCTCCTCCTCTGCCGAATACGGTAGAATATGCGTTTGTGATGGAAAATCCATTTTATGCTAACGGTAAAAACGCAGTGACTCAGGATGACGTTGAGAAAGTAGTTGGCGTCGAGCTAGACAAACAAATGACGCGGTACCAGTG
>JACCDO011538531.1_pt1 | contig 16484 bp, 15 predicted proteins | sample 7446101 | NCBI WGS metagenome assembly JACCDO01 (sample SAMN15323440, study PRJNA562643) | freshwater metagenome | isolation source: river surface water | place: USA:Blue River Watershed | collected 2017-08-16 | reverse complement strand
CATTCACTATCAGAGTTATTAACTGAATCTTTATTATTGGTTAAATTTTCCATTAAATAATTTAATAATGTATAATAGCTTCAAATATTAAAATAATTTATATTATAAATAAAAAAATTGAAATTTATGAAAATAAAGTGAGTAGTTAACTATTTACTTTATATTTTTTTAATATTTTTTTTATATTTTTTCATATAATCTTTAAAATTTATTCCTGCAAAATCACCAGTAGTAACAACTTCGTTAGCAACCTGTCTCATTAATGTTTCTGCATCTTTAAATTTTAATTTAAAATTAATCATATCATCAACTGTAAAATTTATTTTACAACGCCATCTATAATTTCTGTCATTATTTATTTTACCGTCTTTATCTATTACAAAAATATCAATTAGTAATCCACTTAATATTACATCTTTTATTTTTTTTAATCTCTGTTCATTATATTCTTTTGAATTTTTAAGATATATTTTATCGATATAAAAATGTATAAAAGCTAATTTTTTACCTTTAAAATATTGTTCTTTACCTTCTAATAATTCTTTTTTAATATCATCCATTCTAATAATTGTTTTTGAAACTTCTTTACCTTTGATTGTTTGATATAATTTTAGGGGTTTAAAATCAGAACGAGAAGCAATCACCCAAAAACCATCTTCTCTTCCTTTACTTTCTAGTTTATCATATAATTTTTCTAAATTATCCCTAACCTCAGCTAAACTATATTTTTTTGACATATTATATATTATTTATATAATAAATAATTTTTATAAATCATAATAAAGTGAGTAGTTAACTATTTAGTTTATATTTGTTTATATAAATTATAAAAAATTGAAAATATATGTATCATATACTTAATTAATATTTATCATATTATAAATGACTGAGTTCGAAAAAACTATTATTTCAAAAGTACATTGTGATCATACAACCAAGTCCTTATGGTGTAATGATGGATGTTGGGAGGCTCAAGGTCTATCTTCTAGAGAAATAGAATCCCATATGCTTGGGTTAAACTCTACTAAACCTTATTTGAAACATTGGACACCTGTGGATGCTAGTGATTTTAGTCGATGTGTTAAACTATTAAATGCACATCCTGAATGGAAAGAAAGACTTGGAGAAATGAGTATCTATGGCTACACATGGACAAAACTAGTTGGAAACTGGGCTGAACTTGAAAAACAATATAATCAAATTCCTATTGTAACCAACCCATCAATTAAAGATTTACCTCCAGATAACCCTGATTTTATTCTAAATAAAATTAAATTAGATGAATTTTATCAGGAACTCAAATCACTTAGTGAACTACATGGTAAAATTAAACCATATGTCACATCAGACTCTGTAAAAACTTCTGAACTATATATCGGATCTTTAGTTCCACATCCTGAAGATGAAGAGGAAGTGATGGGTTTAGATCCATTTGTAGTTTTTGATGTTGAGCCAAATGTTATGGTTTCGGTTTATAAGAAAGAAGGTACTGAACCAACTAGTAAACACAGAGTTAATGTTAGTCTATATTCTAAAATTGATGATTTTGAATCTTTACCTGAAGAAAAAAAAACGATCATATTATCAATTGTAAATTCAATGGATTCAATTGTTAAAGCCCATACCAAAATTATGAGAACAATTACATTTAATAAATGTGCTGTTTACAAATTAGGTTCAAATTCAGAAGATCCAGATGAAATGTTTTTCGCTAATATTTACGACAAAGACATTTGTGAAAAAATTGGTTCAGGTCTGTATTTAATTCCTAAATCACACCCACTACATCCTTCAAATCATGAGGATGAATGGGAAATATTTTACGAAGAAGTTAACTGGGTTGTCAGTAGAAATCCTATTAATCTTTATGAACTTTATGATGAAGGTTTAATCAATGCGTAGAACAATTAAAAAATTTATTTAGATAAATATTTAATATTCAATTATAAATAATAAATAATAAATAATAAATAATAAATGAATAGAAAAATTACACACATAAATAATTTTTCAGAAATAGAAATATTACCAAATTCATTGGTAGTTCTTGATATAGATGAAACAATTTTAACTTTTGATTACAAGTCAAGAGAATTCAATACCCCAATCAAGTTAGATTCTAAAAATTTGGACGATTTTATAAAAACTTGTAAAAAATCAGGATGTGAAATAATTTTACTCACAGCCAGATTGATTAGACAACACGATGAAACTGTCAGAAATCTTAAAGACATCGAATTTAGAATTAATCCAGACAATATATTTTATAATACGAAAAAAGGTGAAAAATTGTTAAAAATTGTTAAAGAAAAATACCAAGATATTGAAAATATTATATTTGTAGACGACTTGTTTTCAAATGTAAAAGATGTTGAAAGTGTTTTTTGTTTTACCCAATACAAACTAAATTTATATTGGATTGAACATGAAGCAGTCAATAATTATAAAGTTTAATGTTTGTTAATATAAAAATTAATTAATTAGTAGCCATTTCTCAGGCACACATACATGTGTATAATATCCAGTTTCAGATGAAAAGTAATGTGAATATCTGAATCGAGTAGTGCCGGTTGTACCTACATTTTTTTTATCAAAAGAACTGGAATAATCATCAATTGCGTAGGCATGAATTATAGTTTGGTCAAGTACACTTGGACCTCGTTCATCAATTATTACAGCCACATGTCCCTGATCAGTTTCCACATCAGAAAAGTTTCGCAAAACCAGAGTTCCAGCAGGATATTTTTTTTTCACATCAAGTGGTTCTAATCTGTTTGCACGTGCTAAGTATTCAAACCAGATTCCAGTTGTTCCGGGAAATTTGTCTCCCTCTATATCATTTAAAGATCCATCTAGTCCAGGAATTGTAAGCCCTTGGAACCTTCTCATCAGATTAATTAATCCAGTACATACAATACATTTGTCTTGTTCATCAATTTGTTGACGGGTAATATGAGATTCATTACTGGCCCAAAATTTATCATCAGGTTGGATTGGATCACCCTCCCTATGCCATCGATAAGGTACACCAATAAATGTGCAGGCGTATTCGATCACTTGGTTTACACTTGGATTAGTATGATTCATTTATTTGTAATACTATTTAGATTGTATTGTTATAACTTTAAGATCTGTTAATATATCAAATACTTTCAATTTTTTCACATTTTAACATACTGATTGTTTTTTCAATATTATCAGATTCAAATAATGCTGATCCACTTACCAAACTATCTGCTCCTGCTTTAATTATATCCTGACAATTTGATAAATTAACACCACCATCCACAATAATTTTGACAAGAGGATATTTATTTTTGATAGTTTTAACTTTTTGAATAGTTTCTAGGTTAAATTTTTGACCAGAAAATCCTGCATTTACACCTAAAATAAGAACACAATCAACTAATCCTGTATCCAAATATTTGAACAAAATTTCTACATTAGAATCTGTATTTAATGCCAGTCCAGTTTCTACATATTGTTTTTTTATTTTGGATAGTGTTAGTCCAATTGATGTTTGATCTGGTATTTCTACATGAAAAATAATTCGATCAACAGAACATTCAAATAATCTTTCTAACCACAACTCTGGATTAGTAACCATCAAATGTACACAAAAATAAAAATTTGTTTTGGCCCTAGAACTTTTAATAATAGGATAACCAAATGTTATATTTGGTACAAAATGTCCATCACAAAGATCCCAATGAATATAATCGATACCTGAATTTATCATCAAATTGACTTGTTGTTCTATATTTGATAAATCAGAAGATAATATAGATGCACCTAAAGTTATTGTCATTTATCTATTATAATAAATAAATAATTAAATTATTTAGTTGATTTTATATTAAATTATATGTGTATTGGTTGATATAGTTTATTTTTTTTATAAATTAATTAGTTATATTAGATAAAATTAAATATTTATTTTAGATTAGGACAACTCTCTGTAGTTCCTGAAGTGCAATTCCACTAGTAGCACTAACAATTCCTACTGTAGCTATAATAGCAGCATCTGTTGGTGTAGTTTGAGAAGTTAGAATGTTCATAACAATATCAGATTCATCTTTGATGCGTTGGACAGATTCAATAGTAAACACATTATTTGTTGGATATGAATTTGCAACACGTATTAGATACTGAGAACCAGTTGTGTTTCCAAACAAAATCATAGAACTAGCAATTGTTCCAAGTGCATTCGCAAGTGCTAAATCAACCTTGTTGATATCGTAGGTATGGGTAATCGGATTAGTAGTAATAGGAATACAAACCATTTTTACTTTGTGATAATGATAATTACTTATAATCGTTATAATTTCAATTTTTTTATTTAAGATAAAATGATAAAAAGAATGCTATTTTATTTTCCGAATCATTAATTTCAATAAATTTTTTATTTTTGATATATCCAAAAGTTCTACATTTTTTAACTAAATAATGAGAAGATTCATATTCATATTCTTCTTCAGAATCACTTAAATAATCTTCATTATCGTCTAGATCATCCAAAATAATATTACAAATTTTTCTTTCAATAATTTTACCAGAATGTAACCAAGTCTTAAATTCAATCAACACATAATTATTTTCTATTTTAACATAACTTGTTTTTTGTGTTTTTTTATAATCTTTGTAATTTATAAATAAGGATTTGTAACAACCACTACAATTTAATACACCACCATCATTAATTTCACATTCTGGATTATGTGAAATTTTTGTATCAGGTTCAGCATTAGAATAATTATCATCATAAACCCATATTATGCTTCCTACTTGATTGAAATTATCTTGTTGTGTAATTATTTTAACAATTTTCAATTTATAAGATAATCTATTATCTATATTTTCATCTTTCTCTTTACCAATTATTTTTACTACATATTCATAATTTTTTTGATTATGTGAATCAAGAAAATCATCAGTATATTGGTTTACACTATAAGATAAAATTCCCACAGTAGTGTCAAAAATTATACCTAAATAATATCGTTTATTATCAAATTCAGTCATTATCAAATATTATATATAAATTTTATTATTTGATGCTATTTTCATTTTTTATTAAATATTAAAATTAATATTTACAAATATAAAAATTAATATTTACAAATTATATATGATGGAAAACTATAAAAAAAAATATTTAAAATATAAAAATAAATATTTACAACTTAAAAATCAAAAAGCGGGTAATTTTACAGAACCACAATTATCTAGTTATTTTACTAGTTTAAGGCCAGGTGTAATTAGAAGATTAAATATCGAAATAGGAAAATTTGAATCACTTGGTTATATAGTAGAATTAGGAGAACGTGATCTTAATATAATTTATGTTACACATCCATCATCTGGAATAAGAAACAAAATTAAAATTACAGAAGCATTTCCACAACAAAAAAGAATAATTAATAATAAATTAGTCGATATTCCTGCTATTGTATTTTTAGCTGATTATTTTTCATCAAATATTAAAATGATACCAAGAGAACAATCAAATATATTAGTATACTGTCATGGTAAACCAATTTTGAAACCATCTGATCATCATGCGTATTATTCTATTGAGAAAGCAATTAGAGAATCTGGAATAGAAGATCCTCATATTTATACATTAGATATTGTTGAAAATCCTGATTTACTAGAAGATGGTTTTGATGACGAATTTTTAACTAGATATTCTTCTAATCCATTATTTGATATTGTTTTTATGCCAGATTGTAGTGGTCCATGGTGGGAATTACAAACTTCAAAATTTAGAGGTTTTGAACCTTTATTACAAATTATTGACAAAATATTATCTATAATTAGACCTAATGGTAAATTAATTATTTCAAAACTTGTAAAAGCAGGTTTATATGAGGCAATTATGACACATTATACAGGAAACTCTAAACCATTTGAATTAGTTGAGACACCTGATATTCAAGCAATTGAGATTAGAAAATTATAAAAAATTATAAAAAATTATGTTTTGTAATTTTATACTTTGTAAATAGATTGATAAATATCTTGGTTAATCTTAATATACTGTTCTAACTCAAGTGTAATTTTTTGGTTGATTGGAACATTTTTATATTTGGTTGGTCTTGCTTCACCTGTAACAAGTTTTGATATAATTGAGTTAACCGGTATATTTTTGAATTCAAAAATAGTACGATGAAATGATTGAATAAAAGTAGGATCCAATTTCATAGTTTCCAAATGAGAAGATATATCTCTACGTGGGTGCAAGTAATATGGACATGTTTTACACATACAAGCATTTTTAAGTAACATATTATTAGGATTAAATTTGTAAACAGAGTCAAATGTTTCTTCAGATACATCTATTCCTCTTTCTGTTGCCTCTTGAATTATAGTGGATTTACTCATAACCAATACAGTTTGATGGTTGGAGATATAATTTTCCATATACTTTTGTTCCGCTTTATCTTTGTATTCAGAAATTTTTTCTTCTCTTAATACATTAATTTTAATTTCAATTAGTTCATTGATTACCCAATCTCTTGATTTTTCATAATCTAACACTGGATTTTCTCCACGAGCAATAGAACCAGGATTGATTATACAATGGGTAACAAATCTAAATAGATCTTGGTCAGATACATTGTATCCAATAGAGCTAGAAAATACATTTAAACCCTTGAAACTAAGATTTCCAACTGATCCACCATTAAATTGTTTGGATAATTTGGTTTTATCTAATTTTACTTCAATGGATTCGGGTCTGGTTAATTTGTAGTTTTTTATCGATTTAACAATTTCGTTTTTAGTTTCACTTAGAGTATATCCATTGGAATATATCGATTCAAAATCAGGGAATTCTACTTTTGAATTAAATTCTTCATCGTTTTCTAATCCAAACCATTCTTTAACAGTATTATTAGTTCCAATTACTCGTCCTACATATTCTTTCCATACATGGAACATTGTGAATTCAATTTGATCAGGAGTTTTATTTTGGGCTGAAATTAATATTAATAGTAGTGCTTTGGTTATGGATTCACATTTAATTTCACAATCGGGTTTCTCCGTGATTAGTGCTTGAACAGGATCAGACCAAATTGTATCAATATATTTGACTAAAAACTTACGTTCTGAATAAATTTCAGTAGTTGATATGATTTTGTTCACAGTAGTAGTTCTCCATTCAGATTCAGGTTGGGCTAACAGGTATCCTAACAGTCCACTAAGTGCTCCCAAATGTGCGTTAAAATTAATTGTCATTGGGGATTTTTGGATTGAATAAGTACAAATTAGTTGGAACAAATTGGTTCGAACGATTGGTACAATCGCTTGAGCTATCTTTTTATTAAACAATGGGATTACCGCGTTAAGTTTTTCTAACCCTCCACCACCTGTTTTAATAGCCACTACAGCAGAATCCTTTTCTTGTTGGGTTAGCATGTGTTCATCATCGAGCCCAATCATGTCTTCTAGTGCTGTAGTTGATAGGGTAGAACAATACACACCAACATCTTTAATTTGAGTTACCCAAGGATTGATTGATGATGCATCTGTGAGATTTAGCAGTACACCATTACCTGTAATACCAAAATTTTGTAAGAATTCGACTTTGTCTTTACAATTGGTTAGGGTTTCAATAAAATCGGGTGCTCGAATAATTTCAAGTGTATTGTCTAGTGTAATGACACAATGTTCTGTGCTTTCTATATCTTTGATTGACTGTTGGATACCTTCTAACACTTGAATAAATTCCGCTTTATCTTTTTCAAAGTCTTCTTCAGTATGGGCTCTTAGTTTATAATTTTTTTCTGAGAACTTGGTTAAATGTACACCTTTTAATTGTTTGGCCAATTCGATATTAGACATGAAACTTAGTCGGACTCCTGAACCAATATCCTTGACTATTTTTAACAGGCTGTAATATTGTAAAGTCTTGGTTTTGATTTCCTTATTTCTAATACGTTCACCCAAAGTAAGTGATTTGGTAGCTACAGGTAAATCACTAATATAAAGTTGGTACATAGACTCCATGTAATCTTTTAGCGTAATTGCTTTTGTAACTACCGGAGCATAATCACCTATGTTTTTGATACTGAGAACTTGGATCAACCCGACCCATTGTTGGAATAGTTCTAGTAAAATGTCAAAAGTAGGTTGGGTATTAATTTCTAATGCATAAGAAGTATCTTCAAAAGTAAAATCCAGTTTTTCAGGTAATTCTTTGAGTAAAACCCAATCATTTGAATAAAACTTATTTGTAGATTCTGAATAAGGATTAGAATATCCTGCAAACCCTACAGTAATTTCACAAAGCGATTTGTTATATTTGTTGATATTCGCAAATTCATCGGAAATTTCTTCTTGAGAACAATTCTGAGACCAAAATAAATTAGGAATAGAATTAGATCCATTGTGTAAATTAGCTCGAATAGATTGAGAAATAAATACTGGGAAACTTCCAGTAAGTCCAATCACGTAAAATTCACATAAATTATAAGGTTTATTCATTGATTCGACTGTGGATTTAAATTTATTTTCAAATGTACCTCGATTGTCAGTGTCTGCTCCATCAGTAATCATGTAAATACGTACCAAATCATAATCAAGATATTTGCTCATTTCTTTTTTAAGTCCTTCAAGTGCTTCGATAATATTGGTACCTCCTGAAAAAGGTTGGGGAATCGGAAGTGTCTTTCCGCTAATAATTTTGACTCTATTATCAAAAAGTAAAATGCTAAATGTTCCATCAATTGAATCAACAATAGAATTCCATCCTGAAGCTACTTTGTTCCAATAAGAACCCATAGAACCAGAACTATCACATAGTAAAATGTTATGAACCTTTTTATTGATCAACCCATTAGATTGGATTATAGGTACTTTAAAAAAGTAATTTGTACCTAATTGATATAAGGGAAATGTTGTACTCATTATAAGATTTTGTTTATTAAGTATTTATATTATCAATGTAAAATCAATTTTTTTATAAAAATTGATTATTTATCTAACTATTTATTAGTATTAATATATATAAAATGAAACGAACACAAATTTTGTCAATAGAGTCGGCTATTCATAAAAGATGGTCTGATGAAAATTATCACATCGCATCAATTGATGAATCTAAACCTAAATTTTTTGCAACATTTCCTTATCCTTATATGAATGGAAGACTACATCTAGGACACGCATTTACAATGTGTAAAGTAGATTTTACATGCAGATTTAAAAGACTAGAAGGTCATAATGTACTTTTTCCTTTTGGATTTCATTGTACTGGTATGCCAATTTGTGCTGCTGCCAAAAAACTAGAAACCGAACTAGCCACAATTGAAAACTTAGATTCAAATCCGGATATTACTCTTCAAAATAATATTCTTAAACTTTTTAAAGTTCCTACTGAAGAAATTGGAGAATTTGTTAATCCTGTCAAATGGATTAAATACTTTCCTGAGAAAGGTGTTCAGGATATTGATGATTTTGGAGTTCATGTGGATTTATCCCGTTCTTTTATTACCACAGACCTTAATCCATTTTATGATTCATTTATCAGATGGCAATTTACTAATCTAGAAAAACTTGGTTATCTTAAATTTGGAACAAGAAATTCAGTCTATTCACCCAATCTAGATATTCAATGTCAGGATCATGATAGGAGTGTGGGAGAAGGTGTAGGAATAGGATCTTATACTCTGGTTGAAATTGATCTAGGTTTAATCAATCTTGTAATCCCAATCAAAAACATAATTTCTGGAGAAAAAGTTAATAAATTTGTTGTACTCATTAATTCTAATAGTAAATTTGTAAAGTTAACAAATAAAATAACAGAATCTACACCAAAAATTATTTCCGAATATATAGTTAAAAATATTCAGGCTCAACAACTATTTGATTTAGATATGTTTGATATAACTATAATAGACAATTTAAAAGAAATAATAGACCATCCTAATATCAAATTTGTTGATAACCTAAGTCTTAACGAATCTATCAAAACATATTCATTTAATTCTGCAGAATGTGTTAAAAAGGTTGGCACATGTATTAAACCTAACCCTGATTCTCAAATAGAATTTACTGAACTAGGGCAAATTAATCTGCTTGAAGATATTGTAATTGATAGATCAGGTAAAGAATGTATTGTTAAACCGCTTCCCCAATGGTATATTGATTATTCAAATCAAGATTGGAAAATCAGCACAATTAGTTTGATGGACACAATGGAAATTCAATCTCATATTAAAGAACAACTTGTGGATAAAATTAATTGGCTACAAGAATGGGGTGTCTCTAGACAATTTGGACTGGGAACAAGACTACCTGCAGACCAAACCCAACTAATTGATTCGTTGTCTGATTCTACAATTTATCCTGCATTTTATACTATTTCAAATTATCTGAGTAAAAATATTTTTGGTAAAGCTGTTAACAATATTAGACCAGAGGATTTTACTAATGAAATATGGGATTATATTTTTGGAAATTCTGATGAACTTGTTTTAACAGAACCAAGTAGTATAACCAGAGAACTAATTTACTCGATGAAAAAATCATTTGAATATTGGTATCCGGTTGATATCAGAATTAGTGGTAAGGACTTGATGTCAAATCATCTTCCTATGTATCTGTTTAATCATTCAGCTATATTTAAACCCAAGTATTTCCCCAAATCAATTTATTGTAACGGATGGACTCTGATTGATGGTGTCAAAATGAGTAAATCAAATGGTAATTTTATTACAATCGCTAGTCTAATAGGTAATACATCGGTTGATGCAATTAGAATGACTCTGGCAGATAGTGGAGATGACCAAGATGATGCAAATTTTGTAGTTGCAAATATGAATGATAATAATCTACTTAAAATATATAATTTTGTAAATTACTTTAAAACATGGAATACCAACCCATCAGATTATGAGATAAGGGAACTAAATCTGATAGATAGTATATTCGATAACCTGATCGACCAACAAATTAACCGAACAATTATTGCATATTCTAATTATAAATTTAGGGATGTGCTTAAAGAAATGTTTTATTCATACAACACAATCAGGGAAAAATACAAGATATTTTGTCAACATCTAGGAATTCCAATGAACAAAACTATTATAAATAAGTTTAATTTTAATCAACTTGTTTTAATTAACCCAATAATTCCTCATGTTACAGATTACATTTGGACCGAGTTACTTGGTAACCCCGAACTGATTTATAAAACTGACATGGTTAAAGACCAAATTAAAACTTATGAAATAAACCAAGAACTAGTTAATGAATTTGATTTGATAGTTGATTGTATAAAAAGTATTCAAGCTACTTTAGCTAAAATGGCTAAAAAATCAAAAAATAAACAAATTAATTTAATCAATGTAAGTATTGGATATAATTATATTGATGAAATCATTATAAAAAAACTTGTTGAGTCAGAAATTAAAATTGAGATTGTTCTAAATAAGATTTCAGAAAATAAATTTATTATTCAATACAATTAATCATTTTTATATAAATTTGTAAAAAAGATAGATTTTATATATAGATAAAATTTGAAAACCCAAATATCTGGATTCCGTATTACGTATGAATTTAAAATTTTATACTAATGATAACTAGATTCGCACACATATCCACAGATAAAACCACTATTACAAGAGAGAATTTTATTCCACCTGCTATTAGTAAAGCTTTTGGTCCTACACATCGATTACAACCACCTGGACAATGTTTATATTTATCCCAAGTTAACCCAGACAATACTACTGATTGGGAAATTTTTTGTCAAGAAAACAAACAAGACTATTATTCTTGGACTAGGGGAACCAAAACCTTTTTTGAAGTAAATTTTGTTAGAGCCAAAATTCTTGTTATCAAGGATTTAGACGATGTATACAATTTAATCATGAACTATTGTGTCTTCAAATATATAGATAAAACAAATAACACTGGAACTATCGATCTTTTTTCCCAATCAATTGATGGTTATAAAAGAGAAATAGAGATTTGTGATCAACTTCTTTCCAAATTATCAAACCATTCAGAACTCATTGTTAATTATAAACCTGTATATGACGAGTTAAATAAAAAATTCGTATATCAACCAGATTTACCAAGTATTTATACAATACAATTGGAACTTGAATTATTGTTAGAAGAAGAAGAGTTTCAAAAAGAAGAGTTTCAACAAGAAGAGTTTCAACAAGAAGAGTTTCAACAAGAAGAGTTTCAACAAGAAGGGTTTCAACACAAATTGGAAATCGATAGTACTTTTGTGACTGGTGTTTTAGACTATCGTCATTCAAAATTACAACAATTGAAAAGAACTCAAAATAGCATAAACAGACTAAGCGTTGATAGTATGGAATTTTTACGTATTGATTATCGTAAGATGAAGAGACGTGATGGATACTCTGGTATTTATTATACCAAAGAAATTATTGAAAATCGTGAATCAATCAATTCAATTGATATTTCAGAATTATACAAAAGACATGGACAGAGAGAAAATACTGTTCTTGACGATTTTGTTAATTATTTTTGTTGGTTACGTAGTGATACTCTTATATTGTGGAATATTGATAATGTAGACATTGTCAGTTAACCAAATTTTATTTATAATAAATATTCACAAATATTTACAATTAAATTATCATCTAGTTTACCAAATGTTTTAAAAAGTGATTTTTTTGATAACAAATTCATATTTTTAGACTGACCTATTACTTGCATAAAATTATCGTATTCATGTAATGGTAAAAGATTGTCTTTAATTATTTTATCGTAGTCAGGACAATGATATTGAATCACAATATCAATTTCTACAGGTTTTGTATCATCAATGTCTAAATTAGCAATTTCAATACTTATTGAGGTATCGAATTTAACCATTAATACACCAGTATGATCTGTTTTTTCTGGATATAAAGCATATGAATACATACATATATTTTTTGAATCAAAACAATTCGTCAAATGGCTATATGATAAAATTAAATTGTAATACTGAGATTTTCTAAATACATCCCCAAAAACTTCTGATTCATTATGTTCATTTGTTACTATTCTATAATTGACATGATTTGCATTATCATAATTAAGTTTCCAGTATATTGCGACAATATCATAATCTAATTTTTCTCCATTTGGTTTATTATCTTGTAAATAATAACATAAATCCTCATAATTAAGTTTAACAATATTATTTGTAAATGTCTTTTTTATATTTTTGTGTGCAAAAGTTTTTAGAAAATCAAGTGCTTTGTCTTGAATATTTGGGTTTTCATTTATCTGTATGATATTTTTAATTTTTTCACTAAATATTGGTGTAATTGTTGACATTTATTTGTTTTTAGAAATAAATATTAAAAATTCAATTTTTTTTGCTTTTTAAATTTATAAGTCTGTTCTTGTTTCATTTTGTATTGGTTTATAATCAGAACCAATATGCTTAAGAATTGTGTTAAAATTTTCTGTAATTTTATAACTGTATCCATGACCTCGATATTCTTTCATAAAATACATATGGTTGATAACATCTGATGGATAATTTTCACAATAAGTATTTACATTATTTATAATATGTTGAAATTTTTCTTCTTGTAATTTTAAAGCTTCTTTCAAATCTTTTTGTGTTTTTTCACTAAATTTGTCATATTCTTTTATAGTGTAATAATCTTTATAATCCGGATGAGTATAATCGAAATACACTTTATTACACATTGTTTCGTAAATTGAATATTTGATTAGTGTTTTATGTAGAAATCTTGAAATGATCGACATTTTATAATATATATTATAAAATTAGATTATTAAATAGTTTAATCAATATTTTTATAAAAATTGAATATAATTTTTATAATTATATTCAATATAATACATGATTTCAATATATGAAGAAACATTTGTTAAATATTGCGATGCTATAGTGGTAGGTGATAGTAGACAGAAAATTCTTATAATAAACTTGTTAAGATTTAGACAGGCCTATGAAAAAAATCCCAGAATATTTCCAACCATGATATGTCCATTTTTTACAAATTTTGTATTATCAAGACAAATTACAAATTTGCAAGAATTCGTCCAATACTATTTATGTTTTCGTGAAAAAATTCCTCAGATTATTGTAGTACAAGAAAACATAATATCGCAAGTTGATTCACAAAAACCAATTAAATTCTATTTACAAATAGGAAATCTTGATGATCATCCAAATGCAAAAATAGCATTTTTATATGATTAAATTTTATTGCAAAATTATTGTTTATCTAAAAAAACTTTCTATTAATCATTAAATAACCATCTTCTTGTAATTGATAACCAGTAATTAAAATTACTTCTCGAATAAAATCTTTTCTAATAATTTTACCAACATTTTGGATAATCCCTTGGATAACTTTTAAAATTTCTAACCAAGGAATTAAATTTATACAAGGAGCCATTTTACTGTTAATAAAGCTTTGATTTAATTTAGAATTAAGTTCTATAAACAAAGAATGATTTGATGGTAAATAATTATTTGGATCAACTAAATCAATAATTTCATTAGGATCATCAGTTAAATTATAACAGAACATTGTTAATTTACCATTTGAAAGTATAGTATCAAAGTCAGAGAATATTCCTGGAAGGAAACCTTTAAGAATTTGATTAGGAGCTAAATATTTATATACCAAAGTTATATAAGTAAGAAGTACTGGATTATTACCATTACCGAAAATTGTAAATAACAATTCTAACACAACTAATACATTAACTTTATCTTGTAATACACTTAGTAATTGATTTCTAATATCAATAAAAACTGGTTCTTTTTCTACTAATGTTGTTAATGCATCAACAAAATATGATTTTGGTATAATCAATTGAGTAGCATTTTGAATTAATAAATCTAACAAAGAATAATATCTACCAAATTTATAAAGTTTACCATTAACATAATGATAACACATCATATAATTAAATTGATATTCATAATAATTATTAGGATTTCTATAAACTTTTGCTTTAATTTCTGGAGTAGAATTTTCGTACCAGGCTAAATAAGTAAAATATGAATTTAATGCTGTAGATGTATTCCACAAATATGGAATAGTCTTGGTACTAAATTGGTTAGATTTTGGTGATAACTTACATTTGCAATCACGATAAAATAATGATTCACCACAATATTGTTCATAATTTCCAAATTTCAAATTACATAAATCTATCATTGTAGGAATCATATCAAGAGTAGAACCCAAATAGTCATTTGTAACACCTTTAACAGTAAGATCTGGTGAACATACAATAAAAGGAATAGAATTAGCTGTATCCCAAGGAGCACCTTTAGATCTTAAACCATGTGAACCTAAATGTTCACCATGATCTGCTGTTATAATTACTACAGTATTTTTCAACAAATCTAATTTTTCCATTTCCTTATATATTTTGAATAAATAAGAATCTACTTCTATCATCAAACCATAATATGTATTAACTAGATTTTTCCATACCATTACATTTTTTGTATCGTTAGTTCCTATTGTATTAAAATAATTATAAAATTCTTGGAAACCAGCTAAAAATGGTGTGATTCTGTTATATTTTGGATTAACCCCATTATTATCTAAAAATGATTGTAAAAAAGGTAAATTTGACAAATTTGTTTTGTATTCTTCAAATGTTTTATCCAAATAATTTGTTGTTAAATTTGGATTTTTTATATATGCATCAGTATAATCTTTATTGTAAACATATGGATTTGGTGTACCTAATTCTTTAGCTTGTTCTTCCATAAAAGGGAAATAAAATTGTGATATATTATAAATTAATTGTCCTCCATATAATTCTGTTAAATTAATTGCAGCATTTTCAATATCGTGAGGATTTGTTAAATCAAATTCTAAAAAGAATTTTTTATTATCTTCTGCCCTTGCTCTTAAATATGGTAAAACTCCCTCAAATTTGTCTCCTGTTATTTTATCTTGATAATCATATTCTGAAGAATTTGGAGGTTGAAAATGTTCCAAATACATACAATCATTAAACATGCCTCTAGTTGAGAAACTTGCTTCACCCCATGTATTAAATGAATCATAGCCATAAACTTTTGCACATCCTTTAGTACTTGTTGTGTATGATGGAGTTTTATATATGTTAAAAGTTAATCTTCCATCAAAATGATTTTTACCGTAAAAACATGTTTTGTAATCATTTCTTTTAAATACTTTACCAGGTGTGTCTAAATTTTCATCTAAATATGGTATTGTGTCTATTTGTAATTGTTGATTTGTTAATTCTTGTATACCAGTATCCATTACTGATGTATGTGATACGGCTCTTGATTGTGAACAATCCATACGGTTTGTTTTTATATTTGTGAATTCAATACCTATTTTTCTAAAAGCATTATAACCAGGTAACAAATCCCTAATTTCTTGAGGTAACATCATATAATTTGTTTGTTGATCCATCAAAATTAATAGTGCATTTCTCATTTTCAATATATATAATAAAATTTATATATT
>JACCDO010158175.1_pt1 | contig 16490 bp, 9 predicted proteins | sample 7446101 | NCBI WGS metagenome assembly JACCDO01 (sample SAMN15323440, study PRJNA562643) | freshwater metagenome | isolation source: river surface water | place: USA:Blue River Watershed | collected 2017-08-16 | reverse complement strand
GACAAGCAGCGTCAGCTACATTGAATGGGCCAAACGCAGTCGTTCTAGACTCTTTAGGGAATTACTACATATCCGACGAGTATAATAATTGTATCCGCAAGGTGACAGTCGCAACCGGAATTATCACCACAATCGCCGGCAACGGCGGTGGAGGCTACAGTGGTGACGGGGGCCAAGCAACGTCCGCGGCCTTGTCTCGGCCTGTTGGAGTCGCGCTAGACAAGTCAGGTAATATCTACATCGCGGATCCTTTCAACCACCGTATCCGCAAGGTGACAGTTTCAACGGGAATCATCACGACAATCGCCGGTAATGGATTTGGTAGCTACGGCGGTGACGGGGGCCAAGCAACTTCTGCTTCGCTATATCTACCTGAAGGAGTCGTAGTAGATGCATCAGGCAACGTGTACATTGCTGATACCTATAATAACCGTGTCCGCAAGGTGACGGTCTCAACGGGCGTCATCACCACAATTGCAGGCACAGGAAGTGGTAGTTACAGTGGCGATAACGGTGCAGCCACGTCGGCGGCGTTGAACCTTCCAAATCTAATCGCTTTGGACTCCTCAAGTAACGTGTACATTGCTGATATATACAATAATCGTATCCGCAAGGTGACACTTTCAACGGGCATCATCACCACCTTTGCGGGCACTGGTGCCACTAGTACTGCTTTCATCGGTGATGGAGGTGGCGCAACCTTTGCTGTGTTGAGCCGCCCATCTGAAGTAGCAGTTGACTCGTCAGGTAACGTGTACGTTGCTGATATATACAACTATCGTGTCCGTAAAGTGACAGTATCAACGGGTATCATCACCACGATCGCAGGTAACGGAGGCACTGGTAGCTACAGCGGCGACGGAAGCCTTGCGACATCAGCTGGAATGGATCGCCCCTTTGCAGTTGCAGTTGACTCGTCGGGCAACGCGTACATCGCTGATACTTATAACCAACGTATCCGTAAGGTGTCAGTTTCAACGGGCATTATTACCACGATCGCTGGCACTGGGACTGCTTGTAGTAACAGCGGCGATGGAGGCCTAGCAACGTCTGCTTCGTTTTGTTATCCCGTCGGAGTCGCCGTAGATGCATCAGGTAACGTGTACATCGCTGATGATTCAAATCATCGTATCCGCAAGGTGACAGTCTCAACGGGCATTATTTCCACGGTTGCCGGTAGTAGTACAAGTGGTGGATATAGTGGTGATGAAGGAGCTGCAACATCCGCAGTGCTGCAATATCCCTATGGGGTTGCAGTTGATTCGTCAGGTAACGTGTACATCGGTGACACTTCAAATCATCGTATCCGCAAGGTGACAGTATCAACGGGAATCATCACCACGATTGCCGGTAACGGAGGCACTGGTAGTTACGGCGGCGACGGAGGCCTAGCAACGTCTGCTTCGTTGTGTCATCCGTACGGCGTTGCACTAGATGTATCGGGCAACGTGTACATCGCTGATAGTAATAATAATCGTATCCGCAAGCTGACGGTATCAACGGGAATAATTATAACTATCGCGGGCACGGGAACTGGTAGTTACAGCGGCGACAATGGACCGGCGACATCGGCTAACTTGGATAATCCCTGGAGAGTCGCGCTGGATTCAGCAGGTAATATGTACATCGCTGAATATGGGAATGATCGTATTCGTAAGGTCACCATAGCAACTAGTAGCCCTAGCACTGCGCCAACTATAGCTCCATCTACTTCACAGCCAACAAGGCCATCTGCTGTACCAAGCACGAGTCCGAGCATAAGTCCGAGTGCAGTGTTTATAATTACCACAATTGCTGGCACTGGAATAGCCAGTTACAGTGGAAACGGAGGTCAGGCCACAGCTGCGACAATGAATAATCCAATCGGAGTAGCTCTTGACTCGTCGGGCAACGTGTACATCGCCGAGTACAGTAATCATATCATCCGCAAGGTGACGGTGTCGACGGGTATAATATCCACGGTAGCGGGCACTGGAATAGCTAGTTACAGTGGTGATAGCGGTGTGGCGATAGCCGCTGCTTTGAATCAGCCCATCGGAATCACACTCGATGCGTCAGGCAACATGTACATCGCGGATCAATATAATCACCGTATCCGCAAGGTGACAGTCTCAACTGGTATCATATCGACGATTGCTGGTAGTGGAGGTACTGGTAGTTTCGGTGGCGATAATGGCCAGGCCACTAGTGCGTCATTGAACTATCCGGTGGGAATCGCATTGGACCCATCAGGCAATACGTACATCGGTGATATCGCTAATAGTCGTGTCCGCAAGGTGACGGTTGCAACAGGAATTATCACAACTATCGCGGGCACGGGAACTGGTAGTTACAGCGGCGACAATGGACCGGCGACATCCGCGGCACTTAGCGGTCCAACAGGAATCACACTAGATTCAGTAGGTAACGTGTATTTCTGCGATGAGTACAACAGTCGCGTCCGCAAGATCACAATATCAACTGGCATGATTACCACGATAGCTGGCACAAGTGTAGCTAGCACAAATCTTGGCGACGGCGGTGTCGCAACATCAGCTAGATTGTACAACCCAACTGGGATCGTGTTGGACTCGGCAGGCAATATGTACATCGCTGATTGGAGTAATAACCGTGTCCGAAAGGTGGAGGTATCAACGGATATAATAACCACGATTGCCGGTTCAGGAGGCACTGGTAGCTATAGTGGCGACGGAGGCGATGCGACATCTGCCTCTCTTTATCGTCCCTACGGAGTAGCACTTGACTCAGCAGGCAACATATATATCGCTGAATGGTTGAACAATCGCATGCGCAAGGTCACCGTATTAACCCCAAGTACAGCACCGACCACAGCTCCTTCTCAACGGCCGTCACCTATGCCATCAGTAGTCCCCACTGTAGCGCCCAGTGTTACACCCAGTGTTACACCCACTATCACACCCTCATCCTCGCCGACCTCCTCGCCGACCTCCTTGCCTACATCAGCACCTACATCCTCGCCCACTGCTTCTCCAACGAAAAGAGATAATGTGGTCACTAATTTGCTAGAAGTTCCACTCGATGGCAAAGTGACCAAGGCGAAGATCAAGTACTACTTTGGTGCCTTCGCGGGCTACTTCCTGTGCATCTACATCTGCTTGTACCTGTACTCCTTCCTGCGCTGTGGCACGAGCACGGTGAAGGAACTGTACAATGATTCCTACCAGTCCCAGGCATTTATCAACAACAGCGCAGCTACTGACAGTAGCAATGTGTCGATACTGTCCGATCTGCTCGCTAAGAATAGGTTAGTACAAGGCAGCATAAGTCTGGAGAGGGAGTTGAGGCTAGTGAAGCAAGCCTCGTATAAACATAAGGCGTCGGAAGAGGAGGCAAAGTACTCGAAGGGATACCGTGAGTACGTGCATCAACAACGGACGCTGCTGGGCTGTAGTCCACTACTGTACCCAGAAGGGTGCGTCGTTAAGTTACCGTGCACAAGTAGGGAGGTATTACTGCCGCCTGGTCGAGCAGAAGACCTGCAGCTCTTCCTCTGCCACAACCACCCGTTATTCTCGTGCTTCTACTTCATGGACGGCTCCAAGCTGGGGGCGCACGGCACGCGCATATTGTACGTCGGCAAGGACGTGGCGGTGTTCGTGCTGTACCAGTTCTCCAACATGTTGCTGCAGTACTTCATGCTGGATGGGCAAGGTCTAGGCACGTTCATCAACTTGTTCATCATCACACCGAGTGCGGTGTCCGTTGGGTTGCTACTTAAGTACCTTTATACGTGCCCGTTCACCGAGACCGTGGAGTTCCAGCGTAAGTATGCCAAGTACGAGACTGTCGTACTGTACCTCGGTCGCCTCGCCATCCTCCCTATCATTGTCATCATGTTTTGCTCGTTGCTCATCGCGTGTCTCTTCAGCAGCAACCGCGACGTCCCCATGATCCTCGTCAACTACTTCGTCTCCGTGCAGTTCTACGGTATTGTGCTTGCCATTGCGCAGGCGATGCTGCTGTTCATCGATGGTTACTACTATAAGCTGTCCCTGTTCGGACTCCTCGATGTGCTATGTGTTGGTCAGTTGTATAAAGAGCGCATCCTAGCAGAGCAACTGGTGGTTGATGTCGATTACGCGTACAGAAGCAACACGTACCTATTCGGACTCATCAAAACACAAAAAATACTGAGTAGATGCGACGCTATCAAGGCCAAGTGGATTGAGGAAGCTGGTGCAGGTGCGCCGGCAGCAGCGGATGGTGGCATTGAGCTGAAAGGCGTGACTAGCAGTAGCAATGACCAAGACTTCGCAGTTCAACTCAATCCATTACTAGCAACCACTGAAGGCTCGGATCACCGAGGCAGTGTGGCGATTAGTATGGATGCTATCTACGGGACGAGTGCCAATGACGAAGAGGATACTGGTGTTAGTAATAACAGCGACGCCACCACAGCTAATCCTTTCCACTCACTAGCTGCTGCAGGTACTTACCACCAATCATTGCGTCTTGAAGAGTCAGCTGTCAACGAGCGTATTGCCGGGGATGCATCGGCACTAGATGACGATGCGGCGCTCTTCTTGGAGTACCAGAGTTTGCAGAGCAACGATGCAGCTTATGACATGAATGATGCTGAAATAAGTTTTGAAGAGTGGAAAAGAAAAAGAAAACAGTTCAAACAAGGTAGGCTCTACTTACTACTCACTACTCACTCGTCTAATCCCCTCTTGCCCTCGCAGGTACGCGTGGCTCCTTTGTTAAGGCGTTCCAGGTGTTTGAGGAGCGAGAACAGGTCTCCCGAGAGAACCTGGAGCAGTTCTCTAGCGTGAAGAACACCATGAAACTGCACAGCGTCAAGGTGAAGAACGTACTTGCAACCACCATCAAACCGAAATTGTGAGGCAGCGCGTGGGCGAGGCTGCCGTTGTGCGCAACCGACCGAGTATCTGTATATCATTGTTTTGTGTGTTAATTTAAGAAGAAAAGAAGAAATTTGTTTGAAGAAAGGTGGCAGGACCGCCTCTGCGGCCTTTGTGAATGACCGTGGAAAAAGGTACATAGGTCGTTGCTGTCTACATGCCGCGTCTGTAATCGTCGATACAGCTGTTTTCCGTCACTGTAACTGTAACAATAATGGCTGTTTGGTTGGTTATTTGGTGCTTTTTACTGTCGGCAGGGACTGTTCTATGCGGCAGTTTAATTCTTCCAGAGGTACACAATTCCTTTCTCTTCTACGTCAATAATGCTAATTTCACGTCAACTTGAAGGATGTAATCAATGAGAAAGTCATACTCGACTACTCCAAGTACGATCCTATTGATTCAGATTTGTTGTATTTGGAATATAAACCAACAACATTGCCATTTAATGGTACTGGTGTATTCGCTAGAACATTTATCCCGCAATATGCATTACTATGTGAATATAGAGGAGATATTTACCCTGAAGATGCGGATGTAGATCCTACCAGAGCCTTTCATATTCAATTAGTGAATGGCACTTTGGTGACTTTGATGGGTAAAGGAATATGCCCAGAAATCAATGATTGCGCTTGGGCGTTTGATCATCCGTTTACTAGAGAAGATCTTATACTAATGAAGTCTTTGAATAAAGAGATACCGTGTCATAATGGATACAAGCGCAATGCGAAAGCCATTCTACTAGGATACAAATTAGTAGTAATAGCTGCGCGAGATATTCTTCCGGGAGAAGAGATCTTCTACTACTACGGCGACCAATACTGGTATCCAATCGTCCACACCAAAGTGAAGGCAACGAAAAGTTACGGCAAGAAAAAGATCAAGAAATTCAGTGAAAACATCGCCAATGAAATAAAAATTACCTTTGCGAACCCGGTGCTCATGGATCCATGAGAGCGCATCATCCCTTGGTCGGTGCCGTCTCAGCAGCCAGCAGTTAGAGCACAGCTAAAGCAACTCATCAAACTCAAACTCGGTTCTCCCGTTTGCCAGCTCGTTGAAAGCAACGGGAAACTCGTTGAAAAAAGAATAAAAATTATTAAATTTGTAGACTTATACCATATCGCCTCGCTTCCCTCGTCTTCCGCCGTCACACGTCTCTCTGGCGCTGCTACTCTTGCCCCGCCAGTGCATCGCAAGTCCTCTAGCTACAAGGTAGTGTAAACCTGGTGACACACGCGGTGCCGGACCACTACTGGCCGGTACCTACCTCGCCGGTACTATACACGTCACTGTGCAAAAATCGATAAATTGATAAATTGGACCAAGAAACCAATAAAAAATGCAGTATTTCGAGTTATTGGTGGCATTTTGGTGCCTTTTCGCGTGCGCCAATGCGTTTTCCTTGTCTGGAATGAATTGGAGAAGTCATCGCTCCGTAATGGAGATGGTCAACACCAAAAATATTAACATGGTACGTTTGCCACCTCATCATATTATACTACACACTGCTTACTGCTTCTCTGTAGCCTGCTCTCTCGTCTACTATGACTGAAGGCAAAATTGTATCATGGAATAAGAAAATTGGGGATAAAATTTCATCTGGTGATGTTGTTTTAGTTGTTGAATCCGATAAAGCAGATATGGATGTTGAGTCTTATGAAGAAGGATATTTAGCTAAAATAATTACACCAGAAGGTGGTTCTGCAGCTGTCGGCTCTGCTGTTGCTATACTTGTTGCAGATAAAGCAGATATTGGTAATGTTGGTAATGCACCTACAACTGCAGCTGCTGCCCCAGCTACTCCCGTTGCTCCAGCAGCAGCATCTACTCCTACTTCTAGTGCTCCAGCAGGCCAAGCACCTACTGGAATGTCTAGTATTATGATGCCTGCGTTGTCATCTACTATGAAAGAAGGCAAAATTGTCTCTTGGAGTAAAAAAGTAGGTGATAAAATCTCATCAGGAGACGTTGCATTAGTTGTTGAGTCCGATAAAGCTGATATGGATGTTGAATCATACGAAGACGGCTTTGTTGCTGCAATTTTAGTTAAAGATGGCGAAAGTGCCGAGGTTGGAAAGCCTGTAGCCTTAATCGCCAAGACCAAGGAAGCTATTCCTGGAATACAAGAGTACGCGGCATCTATGAAAGGAGGAGTGCCTCCTGCTGCCCAACCAGTTGCCTCTACCTCTACTAGCGCCGCTGCCCCAGCAGCTGCAGCATCTACCTCAGCAGCTCCTGCGATCCTAAATGATGGCCGTGTCGTGGCATCTGGGTATGCACAAGCTCAAGCAAAAGCACAAAATATTGATTTACGCACTGTTTCTCCTTCGCGTCCAGATGGATACATCACCTCCAAAGACCTAAGTGGCGCTACTCCTGGCGCACCTGCAGCGTACACCCCTACTCCCGGCACTATCAACGCCACTCCATCCGCCAGAAAATTTGCAGCAGAAAATGGTATTGATTTAAGCAAAGTTAAAGGATCTGGAAACTTCGGTAGAGTCACAGGCGACGATGTGTTGATTGCCGCAGGAAAGAAGACAGTCCCAGCTCCTGAGCCAGTGGCTGCTGCTGCTGCACCAGCATCCTCTAAGCCAGCTGGAGGTGCCGCTGCTAGTGCTCCTGCTGCCGTCTTAGACGGAGTCAAACCTATGGATGGTATGCAAAAAGCCGTTGCTAAAAACATGGAGAAGACACTTACAGTACCAATTTTCCGTGTTTCTCGCGAGATTGTAACGGATAACTTCGACGCTTTATACGCCCAACTGAAGCCAAAGGGAGTGACCGTGTCTGCCATGCTCGCCAAGGCAGTCGCTGAGGTATTGAAGAAGCATCCAATCATTAACGCCGCATATGTTGAGGGTGGCATCAAGTACAACAAAGACGTCAACGTTGCCATGGCGGTGGCCATCGACGGAGGCCTCATCACCCCAACCATCATCAAGGCGCAAGACCAAGATTTATTCTCAATCAGTCGCGTGTGGAAGGAGTTGGTAGAGAAAGCCAAGTCCAAGAAGCTAACTCCTGCTGAGTACAGCTCTGGCACCTTCACTATCTCCAACTTAGGCATGTTCGGTGTCCAGCAATTCGACGCCATCTTGCCTCCAGGCACCGGGTCGATCCTCGCCATCGCTGCATCCACTCCTAAAGTTGTTCAATTGAAAAACGGACACTTTGGCGTGCAGAAGTCCATGACGGTGACCATCACCAGCGACCACAGACACATCTACGGCGCGGACGCGGCCGAGTTTTTGAAGGATCTCGCAGATCTACTTGAAAATAATGTACAGTCGTTACTTATGGGCTAATTCTATGTATTTAACTAGTTAACAGTATAAACATACGCGCTTCACCTGCTCCTGATCGAGCTGGTCCTCGCCGTGCGCTCGAACTCGCTGTATGGTTGAAGCAGGAACGGGTATCCATCCGGCGACTTTACCGTGGTACTTCTCATCTTGCCGTCCTGAAACATGGCTCTAGTCACCTCGGGCAACGCGCTCTCTTCTGCTTTGTCATCCACGACAATCTTGAATGCTTCCAGCTGAGATCCCACTTGTATTGGTGCGGAATTCTTTGGCTGCGCCACTAGCAGCAGTCCCAGTGTGTCGGCGCCGTAGCTAACATACACAGCCCCAGGTGGAGCTGGTTGTTCGAACTCACTACCCGGAGTGCGCGCTAACGGATAAGGCAGCACTTGCATGCCTAATTTGTCGACAAAAAAGTCTTTTGATTGCTGCAAATTGCTCACCTTTATTGTGGCCAACATCAGCGGATCCTTTGCGACGCCAACGACTATTTGCAGGGGGACCTCGTTGGCAGTGTCTAAGTCGACCCATCCGTAAGCATACTTGATATTCGCGCCGTTTGCTAACGACTTCGACAGTCTCAGCACTTCAGTGCCTATTTTAACATGCTGTAAGCCATTGCCTTTCTCGTACAACACCTTCAACTCACCTTCGTCGCTACTACTGGCAATTGGTGAATGAAATGTTAGTGTGGCATGAGCGCCATTTTCGCTGAAACTGCTTACACCTGGGATAAACGACTTCACTATCTTATAGGTGTCGGGACCGAAGCCAATAGTGCTACTCACGTAATTTTCCTTTTGGTTGATCTCTGAATGAAGCAATGCACAAGTATCTTGAAACGTTTCTTGGAACAATTTGATTTCCTGTTCAACGTTATTAACATTAAACACGATATCTTGCAGCACCATTGGCTGGTCCTTTAGTTCGCTCATTGCACCAATGCCATAAGAGATGCCTGGTAGTGATGTTGCGCCAATAATACAACTAACCAGCTTCGCAACGGTCTCTTTGCAACTGCGGGACCATATACTACGATGCTGCCCGAAAGAATATGATTCTGCAGCTACCAAGAGCGCAAGCAACAAGGAAACCACGAAGGAAACCATCAAACTCTCTTTTTTTCGAAAGTTTTTCCCCCAAAAAATTTCCACATCCCCCGAGGGCGTGCGTACCACCTCCGCCGATCCGCCTGAAAAGCCTTCAAAATGAGTACGTTTTCAAGTTTATTTACAGAATTACACGGTTTACATGAACGGCTTCTTGAAGGGGTCGCTGGCCGCGAGCTCCAGGATTCCTGGTGTGTAGGTCCCGGCGCGGTAGCGGCCTTGCATGGTCTTCGACTGCGGCTGGGTCAATCCCCTCTTGACCGTTGCGCTCGACTTTATGTACAGTGTTGGGTCCGCCTGTGTTATGCTTACCGGCTTCAGGACGGGCGGGCGGTCACTAGCCGTTTCTTTCTTATTCTTTTTCATTAATTTGGTGTGGATCACGTCATCCAAGGAGTCCGTTAAGTTGACCGGGTTGATAGTGGCTTGTGTAACGGCATTCTCCGCGGTATTCTCTATCTCGAGCGCATCTGCAGTGATGAAGCTGCTCTGCTGCGTCACTTGGGAGTCGGTTAACTCAACTAAACAGTCGTCAAACACGGGATCCGCTTCAAGTGCAACGGGATTCTCGCCCTCTCGTTGAGTGCCTGCGCAGTAGTCCGCAGACACGCTGTCGTACTTAGTATGCAGTGCATCGCTGGGTGCGCTGGTGGTTACGTCGATGGAGTTACTCGTCGACAAAAGCTTCCTGGCCAACACCTCGACATTCAAGGAGTAGTCAGTCGTGCTGCTGTGGATGCTGCCGTTAGCTTGACTGTGCAAGCTGACGCTATCCAAGCCTGCTGGCGCACTGCCTTGCCGTTGGCTTTTCCGGGATGACGGAGGCGACGCAACTCTGAATCCGCTGGCGAATGTCTTGATCTCTGGCGCATTCGCATTCCACGCCAATGCGTGCAGTTCCCTGCTTTCCTTGCTTTCCTTGACTTTGACTGCGTCCTTGTAGCCCACCGGATCCTTCACGTTGTAACTCGGCTTGCTGATCCCGATATTGATGTCTTTCCTCAATTCTGTCAAGTTGATCCCGTTGTAATAGTCGTCTAGTGTTATATCCATGCTTTCGTTCAACGCAGCATGAGCCTCCTCATTAGCGTTCGCTGCATAGTCCCAATCGTCGCTCGCTGCGGAGTAGCCTATCTTGTCCAAGTCGACTTTCTTCAGGTTTATCGTTTGATTCTGCAGCACTTGCCCTTGTTTCAACTTGCTCAAGTTAGCTTGCATTTCCTTCTGCATATCTTTCACTAATTTTCTTTTCCGAATGATTTCTTCTTTCCTCAGCTCTTTCTGGTGGCTCACCTGCTGCTTCAGCAGCGCAACTTCGTCGAGTTTCTTCTTAAATTCCTTTTCTTTCGTCATTTTATAAGAATTTTGCATAATAAATAACGATTTTTGCTGAAGTTGTTGCTTTTGCTCCGATATCACGCGATCAACCACCACTGGCTCGGACTCTGTGTCAGCTACGATGTGCTGCATCGGCGTGTTGAATGTGGCAGGGAATATGCCGTAGGGAGACTCAATTTTCTTTATTTTATCATGATCAAGTAAAGCTCTAACGGATTCTGATTTTATTAAAACAGTAGATGACTTCACTCCGATAAAGGGGCGGCGTATATTCGTGTATCGTAGGGAGGGATCCATTGGCTTGGAGCCAACGATTATCGGGTTGAACACTCCGTAACCCTCTGATCACAACCAGCTTGTTGGCGATAGGTAAATGAAAAACGCCTTTTGGTTCCGGTTCCTGGTGTGGAAAGAAAGTACTAAAGAGAAGAGTAGAAGTGAGTAGTAAGGAGAGGAAGGGGTGAAGAGGAGCAGAACCAAGTCGCTACCGCCGTGCACTACGTCGCCATACGCACGCAGTAGCGACTTGGTCTGAGAGTGCGGAGTGCCGCTTTTTTCAAAGTCAAAAGAGTGACATGTATAAGGAAATGATGTCATCATCACGCGTCTTTGTATTCCTGCTGTGTCTGCTCTGCTGCTGTGGCTACAGATCACGCTATTCTCATGGCTATACCCACAAGACAAGCAGTTTTTCCATTGCATCAACTAGTGCTGCATCACAATATAGAATAGAAAAAGAGAAAACTCAACAAAGATTGAGAGAAGAAACTATTCAACGGCGCTACCACGACCATTTGGAGCTCATTAGTGAAGGAAATGACGATGAAATTAAGAAGTTGGGCAGTTTGGAGCATTGGATGAGCTTTGCGGGCGATAGTTCAATGACAATATCGCCTAATGGGTATGGAGCCATTCAAAACAAGGTTAAAGAGAGTTTGTTGAATGAAACCTACCGAGGTAGCGTGGGAGGCAAGCTTCATGAGCGAGGATTCGCCTCTATTTCTGACGACCACCTAGAATACGCGAAGCATAACATCAATATTACTTCCATCGCATTAACCATGGACAAGCTAGTGAGCCACGGGTATCCTGCGGTGTTTATCTTTCTCTTCGATCAAGCTTGGTACATGTGCCTGCATCTATTCGACTTAATGCAGCCGGTGTTGAACGACGAAGAAGCCGTGTTAGAAGCATCAATGTATGCGTGGTCACTCCAAAGACAAAGTAAAGCAGCAGAAAAAGTTGGAAGTAATTTTGGTGTCCCACATAGAGACATCACCTACAACAACTGTCACTCCGCGGACGGATCGCCGGACATCCTGTCGCTGTGGATCCCGTTAACGGATGTATCCACAGAAAATGGTTGCATGTATGTGGTGCCTCGAGAGTGTGATCCGCAATTTAGTATTGACAACACCGCCAAAGACCAGGACCCATTCTCCCACCGCTTTAACTACGCGGCGATCACGCCGTTGGCGCCGTTGAACCCTGGAACGGTGTTGATTTGGCACCCAAACCTGATCCATTGGGGCGGGTCCTGCTCCTTCTCATCGGCGCTAGCACCAAGGAAGTCCATTGCAATGGCGTTTAGAGTGAGGAATGACAAGAGAGAGTCAACCGAGAAAGAGATAAACAGATATGGTCGCGCTCCTTTCAAGCGGGACGAGCTGCTCAACGGCGGTCCCTCCTACAAGGACAGGCTGCGCATGATCTCCAAGTCCCTGATTCTCTACAACGTCTGGTACCCCACGTACGAGGGATTCGATATCGATACACTTATAAAACAGTAAATAAGGTTATATACTAGGCTTTCACAGCTGCAATTTGCCACTTTTTTGTAGTTTTGTCTTCTTTAGCTGCGCGCGGAGCTTGCAATCCTGGCGCTTGCGGTTGGCCTTCAACCACGAGTCCTTCAAGTTGTCCTCCGACAAAACGCCGATATTAAGAATGTCAAAATTGTCGAATATACTCGACGCCAGCAGCAAGTCCTTCTCCTCGACTTTGCCCATCATCTCCAGCAGCAGCAACATGAACTCGCACTTGGAAACACACGATTTATTCGCTCTCATGTTAGGGATCAGCTTGAAAAAATCGTTCTCAAGGATGCCCTGCAACACCTCGACACTCAGCTCGTTGCCGAACTGCTTGGTTACCTCGGTTTCGATCCCCTTCTCGCGTATGGCGACAGGAATGCGGATGATCTCGCCAAGCGCGCGCGCAGTGAGAACACACCCAAAAATTGAGTAGAAAATCATGAATAATTTGCCAGCATTAGTAACTGGCACGACGTCGCCATAGCCAACCGTGCATATGGTGACGACACACATGTATATGGCCTCCTTCATCGGCAGGCCTTCGATGCGCGCAATGATCCCGGAGCCCACGAAGACGATGACGAAGAGGATAACAACGTTGAAGAAAGCTTTGATTTTCAACTCGGCAATGAGGGAATCAAACATTTTGGCGCTTAGGTTGGACATTTCGCGTATGCTTTGAGCCAGCTTCCGCCGTCGCACAACGAACTTCTTGATGTGCCGCGCAATGCGGCGGCGGTGCTTTGTCCTCCACTCAACGCTCTCCGTGAAGATGCTCTTGTACAGCTCCACGTCGATCTCGTCCTCGTCCTCGGGACGCGGCGGCACGTACTCTATTTGCTTGATGAACGATTTCTGCCTTCTTACTTTTGACATCTTTTGGTCGCTAGTAATCGACTGTCGACCTCCAAAGATCCCACTAAACCCTCGCACTAAGGATCTTCGCTTCTGTGACTCCGACGAATCCGCTACCTCGTCGTCACGTTCAAAATTCAGTGCTAGTAACGCCAAATCTGAACTCTCGATCTTCTCTTGAATCGCTTTTCCTACGTCGTCCACTTGGTGCTTGAGCTTCTCCTCGTTGGCACTCAAGATCGAGTCGCCTAATATACTGAGTGACGAGCCCACGACACCCGCGCCTAATATCACGAAGAACGTAGCGAACCCATGGTACCTGATCTTGACATCCCCGTATCCGATGGTCATGAGAGTGATGACACTCACGTACACGGAGTCCAGCGCCGTGTGACCCTCGTGGTAGTGGAAGTACAACCCACCGAGGATGATGTAGCCAGACAGCAACGCGGTGCATGCCAGCACAGGTAGCGCGCGTTCGTAGAAGCTTTTCTTCTTGTGGAGAATTGCTTTGTTGAATAAATTTTGCTTTTTTACTTTTTTTTCTGGGTTTTTTGGGAGAAATAACGAGGCGATCGCCTTGGTCTTGCCGTGGCTGTCGAGCTTACCGATTTCCTCTAACGGATTACTACTCACAACAAACTTCTTCGTTTTCAACCATTTACTGTCTTGTTTCTTTAAGGATGGCATCGTGGGTGGGCCTTCTTCGCTGATTGTTGGTACGCTGTTTATTTCCTTTGATCCAAGACTCATCATTTTCAATAAAGAACCAGCAGCACGCCGTGGTAATGTGGATGGTTTATCATCACTATTACCTGATTTATTACTAGCTCGATTCATCATTTTAAATAAAGTGGAACGTCTTGAATTATTGGACATTGATGCATCACCCATACTGAAGCCTTTACTCAGCATACTAAGTCTTTTGGGGGCAGTAGTCGAGGTAGTACTCGTTGGTAATGGTGCTCGCAGCCCACTTTCCTCATCTATAACTTTATCTTCATGTATAATTGGCAGTTGTGAGTCCACTATCGGTGTTAATTCAACGCTGCTTGTAAGTGGTAGCGGCGCAACCTGGTCCATTTTACTTGGACTGGTCTGTGAATCTATCATTTCCTCTATTCCTACAGTTTAGTTGCGTAAGCGAGTGTGTAATGCATATACTTCATGCGGTAACTTACCAATTTTCATCAAATTTCATCAATTAAAGCACAGCAACGCACTGAGTCTGCAGTCAGACGCCTGACAGGCGTGTGGGGGAAGCAGTTTGGAAGTTGGATCCCAGCTGCATCCGCAGAAGGTTCCGGGACCTTTTTTGAAAAAAAAATTGATTAAATACATAAAATTAGGCGATGCGCAGCACTATGTCGTCCATGCCGTGCGCGCCCTTGTGCCGCTCGTACAGCGCCACCAACTCCTCGATGTACATGCTGTGAAACTTATTTATTTCTTCAATTGTTGGGTCTGGATTTGCCGCACCTACTATGATAGGTGAACCGGCGATGACGGTGTACTGCACTGGTTTTGCTGGACCTAACGGCAAACTAAAAACACCAAAAAAAGCCATTGGAAGAAAGCCAATTTGTCGGGCTAATTTAGTCCAAAATTTTCCTTTTGGTACCCAATAATCAAACGAATCCTTCAAACCGAAGGTGAACGCCGGCACCAGTGGTAAACCGTGTTGTATTGCTAACTTAACGAATCCTTTTCTTTCTTTGAGATATAATACGCACTCATCTTTGCTACTCATTAATGTCACCTCCTGTACACCACCAGGGCATATAACTGGGGATATTCCATTAGATATAAGTTTAAGTACATTTTTTTTTCCAACATCAGTAGCATTAACCCATGTATACATATGACGCATTAATGGTACATTGAAACAAGCACCTGTAATGCAACCTAAACATTTTTGTCCTGGAAATGAATTTAAACAATCATTGAAAACAAATATACTCAATGGTAATACATCATGAGGCTCTAATGCATATACTACTTGTTTATGTTTATTAATTTCATTTAAATTTTCATGAATTACTCGCATTTTAAAGTAATCTGCAGCATTGTTCATGATCCATTCGCCCAACTTAAATGCTAATTTAGGTTGTAACTTTCTATTTATTGGAAATATTGCTGATATGATCATGAAACTAAATATAGTGGTATACGTGTATAATAGATATTTGTTGTCTCGATAGATATATACAATTGGTAGTGATAATGTGAAGAAGAAGTAAAATGATGTCCATCCAACCCATAAAAACATCGCGAGGTATGACCATACACTTCGTGACTTGCCTGATCTGTCTAATGTCGTCGTCAAATTATACTTCTTTCCATTGTTAGACACAAAGATCTCCGATTCGATTGCTTCGCACGTCATTGATTCCCGTCTTCTTTCAGACCGAAAGTAAGTACTGGAGGAAACACTGCTTTTTAGTATGTTCAATAGAGAGGATGATGACATACCTCACCGGCCGTGCTCGGTAGATGAGATAAGAATATAGTAATATATTATATAGTAATATACTATAGTAATACAGTGAGGTAGTAATATAGAAATGTAGAAGTAACAGTGGTAGTGGATAATAATTAATAGATGACGTAATAGACAATCTGTGACGAGGTGACAGTGCGAGTCGCGCGATGCAAGGAGACGTAGGCGGGATCACTGCATCGCGTCGATATCGCGTGACTATTATGCATCTTTGTCGTTTTTGATGCTATCCGAACCCTAATGTGTAAGGACTCATTTTAAAAGAAAAAAAGGGACTGAAAGATACCAAAACAACAACAACAACAACAACAACAATGAATACTTTCGTCCTCTTACTGTTGGCCATCGTCGCCGCATCTGCCACTGCCATGTCTTTGAGAAAACAAGTCCAGGTAAGTCTCATATCGCAGTAATTAAGTAGTTTATTCATCTGCAATTGCTGCACTCAGGATTTCTTACAGTTCCACTCATTACCTTCTTCTATAGCAAATATTCGAGAAAGTAGATACTGAATTCGACTTAAAACGCTTCGATGAACAAGTTCGCAAGACTAAACTTGATCAAAAAGTTGGTAAAATGAAGTACCAAATGCAACAAAAGTTACCTCAAACTTTGTTGAATTTTCGTGAGGGCACCACATACGATGCTGAAGGTTAGGAATAATTTCTGTCATTTTACTATTT
>JACCDO010484794.1_pt1 | contig 16491 bp, 25 predicted proteins | sample 7446101 | NCBI WGS metagenome assembly JACCDO01 (sample SAMN15323440, study PRJNA562643) | freshwater metagenome | isolation source: river surface water | place: USA:Blue River Watershed | collected 2017-08-16 | reverse complement strand
GACACCATGGTGAAGCGACATCTAGACACCGAGTTTGGGGTACAGCTAGTAATGCTATTAAACCAGGTCAACTCTTAGTTGCTGTATCATATCGTACAGCAGCAACTACTGCGACTGGAAATACAGTGGCAGCGAGAGACGGATCTGGTGACCTATTTGCTAACGTATTCCAGGGAGTTGCTTCGTCAGCTAAGTATGCTGACTTAGCAGAAAAGTATCTAGCGGATAAAGAATATGATGTGGGAACAGTTTTAGTAGTTGGCGGTGAACAAGAAGTTACTGCTAGCAGCTGGGGCGATCTAGCTATCGGTGTAGTTAGTTCTAGTCCAGCATATTTAATGAATAAAGATTTAGAAAACGGAACAGTTGTTGCTCTCAAAGGCCGCGTCCCAGTTAAAGTAGTTGGTGCAGTTAAGAAAGGTGATAGATTAATTGCTGCCAATGGGGGATGTGCAACAGTTGGAGTTCCTCATTCAAACGGTGTGTTTGCTTTAGCACTTGAATCAAACAGCGATACCGGTATTAAATTAATAGAAGCAGTTATATTGTAAGGACTAACTATGGCAGCTGGTGTCGGGCAACTAATACAAAACACAGATTATAATTCAATTAGAACAGTTGTTAATTCTGTAATGGGTTCAAATCCTAACGGTTATGGACAAGCTTTATTATCTTCTGATGTTTCTGTTGGAAGCACAATTACTGCTGTTCAATGGTTAAATTTAAGAACAGACTTAGTTAAAGCTAGACAGCACCAAATTGGTAGTGCTGTAGGTACTAGTTCTGCCACTGACGGAAGAAACTTGTTAGTACCAGCAAGCGGTTCTGCAATCACTGAAGCACTACGAGCACAATTTGCTAGTATGGCAGCAACTATATTATCTAATAGATATAGTGTTGACAGTGATAATGTTGGCGGACAACTTTCTTTAGAAACTTTAGTAACGGGTACAAGAAGTACAGTCTGGAATGGAACATTGACTCATACAGTTACTATTACTGGGGCTACATCTGGTGATGGATCGGCTGCAAACTTAAGATACTTTTTTAATGCTGGCGGATCTTTTAGAATTTCTGCTGCAATAACTACAGGCACTTCAAAAAATAATGCCTGGAATACAATGTTCTCACAAATGGGAACATTTGTTATGAACTACGATTCAACTACATATACAGGTAGTTCTGCAATTAGTTCTTCAATTGGATTTGAAGATCTAACAACAAGTAATCAAATCATTGGTCAAAAAAATGCTCCAGCAGGCGCATATGCCGAAAACATCTATGTTATCAATGCTCGAAAAAGTGCCGATAATAGTCAGGTAATTTTTACTATTGATTTTAGAGATAACGATGCAGGCGATCCGTATTTTGACGAAAATGTTCAGCCAACTTTAACTAGTACAGTAGCTCAAAATAGACCAACCGGTTCTAACGTATCTGTAGCTACACCTACTGCCGCACAGTCAGGATTATAATACTCTACCATCCATAATAGATAATTACTGTATTAATACAGTTTGAGGTCTCATATGGATGAAAGACTCGAGAAAGCTTTTCAAACAGCCAATTATATGGCTAGTCTTAGCAACTTACGACGTGTTGCTTTAGAAGAGTTTAATCAGAATATTATATATTATACGCAAGGTTCAACTTTTACAGTAACTAGGGAACTTATAAGTTTTGTAAAAACACTAATAGATATTGGAAACACAGATTCTGTTCTCTTAGATGATAATAATGTTCCAGTAAATATTGAAAATTTACAAGATTTTTTTACAAAAATTTTAAGTGTCTATGCAGAAGCAACCTATGCTTATCTTGCCAAACACAAAGAAATTAAATCTAAAAGAAAAGTTGAGGCCTTAGTCGAACTATGAGTCGTGGTGCCTTAATTTTTGCTCAAAATAATTCTGAAATAGATTATAATAAATTAGCTGTTTATGCAGCTAGTAAAGTTGAGCAACATCTTAACATTCCAGTATCAATAGTAACCGATAGTAAAGAATGGTTATTAAAAAGTCAACCAGAAGCCAAATCTCTTTTTGATAGAATTATTTCTATTAATTCTGAAACAGAACAAACTAAAAAATTTTTTGACGGCACACTAGCTTCAAAAATCTTAATTTGGAAAAATTTAACTAGATCTAGTTGTTATGATCTAAGTCCTTATGACGAAACATTAGTTATTGATTCGGATTACATTATTAATAGTAATAATCTAAGAAAAATTTGGAATAGTTCTTATGACTTTCTAATTTATAAAGAAAGTTTTGATCTAGCACAATGGAGAGATATTCGTAGCTTCAAATATTTAAATCAATTATCAATTCCCTTTTATTGGGCTACTGCATTTTATTTTAAAAAGACTCCGTATACAAAATCTTTTTTTGAAATAGTTAAACATATAAAATCAAATTGGGGATACTATCGTGTATTGTACAATATTGATAGTACTGTTTTTAGAAATGATTTTGCTTTTAGTATTGCAATCAGTATTATGGGTCAAGAGTTTGCAGGAAAGATGCCGGGCAAAATGAATTATGTCCTTGACAGAGATATCTTAGTAGAGCATAATAAGGAAGCGATGAAGTTTTTAGTTGAAAAGAAAAATTACTCTGGAGAGTATGTAGCGACAAAAACTGAGGGATTAGATATACACGTAATGAACAAATATAGCTTGACTAGAGTTATTGATGGAGTAACATTATGAGTAAAGGATATTTGGTACTAGCGCAAAACAGTGAGGATGTTGATTATATCAAACAGGCTTATGTGTTAGCCTTAACTATTAAAAATACACAACCTACTATTAATAAAATTAGTTTAGTAACTAATGACGTTGTTCCAGAAAAATACAAACAGGCATTTGATAAAATTGTTCCTATACCATTTGGTGATCATGCAGAAAACAGTTCATGGAAAGTAGAAAATAGATGGAAGTTATATCACGCAAGTCCCTATGACGAAACTATTGTTTTAGATGTTGACATGCTGTTTTTAGAAAATATGGAACACCTTTGGGAATTTGCAAAAGGTAAAGATTTATTTTTTACATCAAACGTTCGAGATTATAAAGGTCGTATAGTAACAGATAAAACTTATAGAAAAACATTTGTTGAAAATTCTTTACCTAATTTGTATTCTGCTCTATTTTATTTTAAAAAATCTAAGTACTCTCTTGATTTTTTTAAATTGTTAGAATTTGTAACTTATAATTGGGAAAGAATTTATTTTGAAGTCACTCCAAAAATGACTCAAAAGTTTTATAGTTTAGATGTAAGCGCAGCCATTGTAGCAAAAATTTTAGGAATAGAAGAAGAAGTATCTTGCCCAAATGCTCCATTTGTGTTTACTCACATGAAACCAGCATTGCAAGGATGGGATCCTATTCCGGAATCTTTTTTAAGCCAAACTATTGTAAATTTTAATCAACATAAAGAATTATTTTTAAACAATTTTAAACAATACGGAATTATTCATTACGTTGAAGATAAATTTTTAACAGATAAAATAATGGAAGTGTTGAATGTATAATCCAGAAGAAGATGTAGTTCCTTATGATTTATTAGAGCAAGCTCTAATGGTTAGTAAGGTGCGGCCACCTTATAAGGTTTATTTTGATAGGAATACAGGAGATATTCTATCAATTTCAAACGAAGAAATTGAAGATTTTACAACTTCGTTTGAAATTGATTATAGCGTAGTAAAAGATTTTTTTGATCATAAGAAAAATATTGTAAACTACAAAATTATTTTTTCTGATGAAACTACTCCCAATATTGTTAATAAAAAAGTTGACGATGTTGATTTAATTAATATTGAAGAAGTTTATGCTGTTGATCATTGGGACAGTTTGTTTACAATTGAAAATTATGTTTTACTTAAAAAATGGGGATTTCAACTTAGACCAGATCAACGTAAGGCTTTAAAGAATCATAATCTAAGTACAACATTTGAAGTATTTGTTGTAGATCAAAATTACAGTTATCAATTGATCAGAACTATTAAAATACCTTTGTATGAAGTTTTAAATAATGATAAATTTTTTGTTGATTATGAATCAGAAATAGAGTCAAACGAAAATAATAGAATATTTGTAAAAAAGTTTTTTAAGACAATTGGATATAGAGTATTGTATGACACAACAAGTTAAAATTTTAGATTATGATATAATTTATCTTAGCTATGACGAACCAAATGCTGAAAAAAATTATGCCGATTTACTAACTAAAGTACCTTGGGCTAAACGTGTACACGGCGTAAAAGGTAGTGACAGTGCTCATAAAGCCTGCGCTCGATTAAGCGATACAGAACGCTTTGTTACTGTTGACGGTGATAACATTATTAGAGAAGATTTTATAAATCAAGAAATTAATTTTGAAGAACACAAAGATTTGTCAAAATGTGTTATAAGCTGGGCAGGATATAATATTGTCAATGGGTTAATGTACGGTAATGGCGGTTTAAAATTATGGCCAACTCAATATGTCCTTTCAATGAAAACACACGAGAATGCACCAACAGACGATCCTAATGCACAAGTAGATTTTTGCTGGGATGCAGAATATATACAAATGAATAGTTGTTACAGTGATGTATACAACAACGCAAGTCCTTTTCAAGCATGGCGAGCCGGTTTTAGAGAAGGAGTCAAGATGAGCCTTGACAGGGGTGTTAAAACAGCCAATAAAGAATTTAAAAAAGAAATTAACTGGAAAAATTTACAAAGACTGTTAGTATGGTTAAACGTTGGTGCAGATGCAGATAATGGTCTTTGGGCAATATTAGGAGCAAGGCACGGATGTTACATGACTAATTGTACAGAATGGGATTATGTGCAAGTTAGAGATTTTGATTACCTAACCAACTTGTGGAAAGAAGAATTAGACGGAGTTGATAATTCTGTACTGTCTGCTAAGATAAAATATTACGGAACAGAGTTAAAAAATTCTCTTAATCTTGAAATAGCAGATATGGACGCAGATGCCAGTAAGTTCTTTAAAGCAGTTCATTTACAACAATATAGGACAGGATACGGATTCCTGGAAAAAGAATGAAAGATATATTTTTTTACTATAGAAAAAAAGATAGCAACAATAGAGAATTAATTGAAGAAATTAATTCAAAATACGGACATGCAAAAATTAAATTAATGTCTGGTTCTGTTTTTAATTTTATAGACAAATGTGTTAAAGAAGCTAAAACAGATTTTTTGTGGGTAATTGAATTAGGCACTACTGGTTGGGAAGAATTAATATCTTATAATGTTGAAACATGGGATAAAGATTACCTACACATTTTTGAATCAAAAACAGCTAAGGCATATCTAGTACCTAGGAATATTGCTTTTGATAAAAAAGCTAAAGATTTTCCTGATAAAAAATTTATTAAAACAGATGTTATTAAATCTCCGCCATACGACGTATTTTTTATCTGTTATGATGAAAATAATGCAGCTAAGAATCTTAGATATGTTAAAGAAAAGCGACCTGATGTAAAAGTAATAAGTGGCGTAGAAGGTATTTTTAAAGCACACTTAGAAGCAGCCCAACAATCCTCAACTGAATTCTTTTGGGTAGTTGATGCTGATGCAACAGTAATTGATGCATTTGATTTTGAATATAAAGTCTCCGAGTATGATTTTGATGTTGTACATATTTGGAAAAGTTATAATCCAATTAACGGATTAGAATATGGTCATGGCGGAGTTAAACTATTACCAAAACATATTTTGTTAAATGCAGACGAAGAGACTACTGTAGATATTACAACCAGTTTAACAGATAAAATTAAAGTACTTGACGAGATGTCAAATATAAACAATTTTGCCACTAATCCCTTTAATACATGGCGCTCTGCATTTAGAGAATGTGTAAAATTGTCTTCAGCTGTGATCGAAAGAACTAGTCAAGAAGAAATTAATCAACGACTCGATAGTTGGATGAACAAGGGCGGAAACAGGCCATTTGGGGAATACTCAAAAGGTGGTGCCAGTGCTGGTAAGTGGTACGGAGAAACTTTTAAAGATAATAAATCTGCCCTATCTAAGATAAATGATTATGCATGGTTAAGAGCAGAGTTTGAATCACATATTAAAATGTTTCCTCCAGAAACGTTTAAAGATCAAGAAGAAACAAAATCTGAAGTTAATGGAAATACAGAAGAAATTACTGAAGCGCAAGCCTTGGCAATTTCTTGATGTTCTTTTTGTGTACCATTACCGCTACGTAGTTCAATAAAATGAACCCAACTGCGTAGTGTTCCGTTCATATAAATTTTGCTTTCAATACAACCCTCTGGAAGTACTGCTCGAGCTTGTTCTTTAGCAATACCATTAGCAACGGCCCATGTATATGTTTCTCTGGCTAAGTCAATAAGTTCTAATTGACGTTCGTGCCATTCACGCTCAATTGACATGTGCTCTTCGTTAGTTCGATCAATTTCAATGCTATTTTGTCTGTTCTTTAAATCTTGTAGTCTAGCTTCTCTAGTTACAAATGCAAGATCTTTTGTTGGATCTGCATATCGTTGACTAAACTCTTGAAAGCTAAAACTGCGATGGCGCAAAATTTGTCGAGCAATATCTCTGGTCGTAGTAATCTCAATACACGCACTAACCATTTCTAAAGGCGACCAATGTTTGTGTTTGACCAAATATCTAATCAATTTTTCTGATGTTTCTGTGTTTAATTGATTACTAGGATTTGATACTCTTGCACAATATGCAATAAGTTCTTGAGCATCCGAAATCCCTAAATTTGAAAATTCTTCTGTGGGTTGGCTGTATGATAAAAGTTTGACATTCATAATTTTAATTCCGATCCGTTTTTATATCCAATGTTTCCTTTGACAAAGGTATTAAATGCTAAACTTATTCTTTCGTTTTCTGTTTGATTTGGTTTAACATAATGATACATTGTACTAGGAAAAATGACTAAAGTATTGTTTTCTACAGGAACAGTCCATTCTGTAGAATTAAAGATTGTAAATTCTTTAGGAATAAAATTCAAGAAAAACGGTGGTTGCATTCTATTAAATGTAATTGCCGGATTGCTATCATTTACATTAATGTAGTATACACCAGATAGTATACTGTTAGTGTGGTTATGCAAGAAGTGCTGTTGATCTTTAAAAGTTTTATTAACCCAACTGTTTGTAATATAAATCTCTAAATCAACTTTAATTATTTCTTTTATATAATTGTTTAGTTCGTCTTGTATTGATTTTTTTAAAAAAGATAAAGCTGGATCTTCTAATATGTAATTATTTACAGAAGTAAAATTGCCTAACGTTTGGGAACAATAGTTTAAATTTTCAACTAACTCTAATTCTTTTATGGTTAAAGATTTTAGAGTTGTTTTATAAACAGGAACTGGAAATAGTGCATGTATTTCAAAAGACATTATTTTAGTTTTTTTCTTTTAAGAAATCTATTTGTAACTTTAATCATATCTTTTTTAACCTTCACAGTATCTAGTTTAAAATCAACATTGTCTATTTCGCTTTCATAATTAGACAGCATCTGTTTTAGGTTTTCTTCAAACGATTCCCAATTGGCCTTTCGTTCTTTACTGTTTAATTTTATTTCCCAAACTTTGCTATTTTTAAATTTAATAGTAATAGATTCTAAATATTGTATAGGAACAACATTCAAAGTTATATCACCAAAAACTTCTGGCCAATGCTCGATGATTTCTTTGGGAAATTTCTTTCCCTGGTTCACGTTACATTAACTGTTGTTTTCTTTTTAGTTGGTACTAAATCTTCTGCACGTCGACGAAAATCAGCTGCTTGTTTAGCAAGTTTATCTGCTTGACTACGATAATATTTTGCTTCTGATTCTGGAGAATCAAAACTTGTTAGTTCTTCGTTAACAGATGAACTTGTTGTTTTCCCTTCGTCAATATCCGGCATCGCTGTTGGTATTGTTTGTACTTTTGCAATTTCTTGTACTTCTGCTGCTTCTTTTGGATTGCTACGCATTGCTAAGTCTTGAATACTAACACCTTGTTGTTCGGCAATTAACTGATTTAATTCAGACAACAAAATAGTTGTTTGCATGTTTGGTAACATTTCAACTTGATCGGTTGGAACTTTTGCTAGAAGACCCTTTACATGCAAACTAGGTAACATGGTGCTACCGTCGGAAAATATCGAACGTGCTAGTACTTCACTAAATTCGTTAGCACTCTGAGCGGCTGGCGATTCAACTAAACTGATAAGTTGATCGTGATAATCCGGCTCAAGGCTTTCTGTTTGAATAATTAAACAGTTAAACGCATCGTTTGGTAGTGTTCTAAATACTACTAAACATCTACGACCTGTATTTTTAATTCTTCCTACATGTTTTAAATTTGCTGCCATAATTAAGCTCCTTGCTTAGGTTGTTTTGACACATTCTCAAGGAATGAAGCGAGCTTGGTATATGTCTGGCCTACTAATAACATTTCATTTGCTTTAAAAGATCCTCGTTGGGCAGCAATGTCAATGATCATTTTCATAGCTGCAAGGTCATTTAAAGTAAGCTCATTTGATTCTTGTTGAGCTGGTTGTTCATTAACTTGACTAGTTTCTTCGGTCATAAGGACTCCTTAAATAGATTTGATGTAAGTAGTTATCACTTATGATATGATAGGGCAGGCAAGTTTGAAGAAGCTTAGTTCTTTTTCTTGTTCAAATCCAATTTTAGTTACAAAAACAAGACTATTATCAACTAAATCTAAGCCCTGCCCAATGTAATATCTATGATTTAAGTTAGTAAAAATCCAGTTATCGAGCTGTTTAACAAACATAGGATTAAATTTTGGAATAATAGTATAAAAGAAATGATGTGCAGGAAAATTTACTTTTCGAAGTTCTAATGCGTTAAGTGCATTAACTTTACCGTTTTTTAAAGCCATTATTTGTGACCTATAATCATATACCTTGTATAAGGGTTTGTGCTAAAATTAAAATATTTTGTCCCTTCGAATAGAAAGGTAGTTAACGGAAACTTGGATTTAAAATCTTCTAAATTTTTTGGTCTATTAACATGATCCTCTAATTCTAGATCATTTCCTTGTAATAAACAAAGCATGCCATTTGGAATATTATCGAACCACTCATTATTATCAAAATGTTCTGTTGAAGTATTGACAATCAAATTTGTACCATCTCCAAACTGTAATTCGTTGGCGTCTTTGGGTCTAGCTCTAAATTGCCATTCGTGACTCCATGTGTTATTAACAGCATTAGCTACCGAACATGCACTCGCATCTAAATCATAGCTCCGGCACCATTCTACTTGTTGACGACCTCTAACTTTAAGTATAAAATGAAAAAGCCCATACCAACCTCCTAGCATAGAAATGCGTAGAATGTTAGTATGAGCCGATACTTTTTCTAGTTCTTCAGCTGCCCAAATTTTACTTTCAATTTGTCCAGTTGAAAATGCATCACTATCAATTTTTAAATTCATAGTACGCATGAGCGCCAAATGGAGGAACAATGGTATCATTACCGTGAATTACAAAAAATGTATCGCAGTAATTTTCGTCACCCCAGCTACCGAAAGGATAACCGTCTGTGAACATGATAAACTTTTTAGGATTGATATCATGTTCTTTCATATAGTCCCAGTTACACATAAATTCGGTACCACCACCTCCCATAATTTCATATTCCATAATGTCCTGACCATAACCGTCAAAGTCTTGCTCGTTATAGACTTTAGTATCAAAGCACCACAATTTGATTTTGTATTCTTTGTACTCGTCCATAATACCTTTAACTTCTGAGATAAAATCTTTAGCTTGGTCATCGCCAATTGAACCAGACATGTCAATACCAATACAGATATCAATAGTCTCGTCAAAATTAGTACCAGGAAGAATAGCACTCATATGCCATGCCTTGCGATTAGGACGCATAAAGGTATAGTCATTTTTAATAGTGCTTTGGATTTGTTGACGCAAAATTTCACGCCAGTTCATCTTGGGCTCTGTAAGCTCTTTGATCATGCGTTGAATTTCTGCAGGCGTATTTCCCGCACCCGCTGCCTGAGCAGCCTGCATCATTTGTTCTTTGATTTCGTCACGGATTTTCTTTAGCTCTTCTTTAGAATAACTAGGACGATTGCCTTGTCCATCCTTTTCCCAGTCAACGTGTTCGTCCAACAATTGTCCCAAAGCAGACAATTCTTGCTCGTCCATGTCGTTATAGATCTCGTCATAGATCTGTTCTGTACTCTTACCGTAGTGTTTGGTATCGTGAAAGATTTTAATCTTAGGAGGAACCTCACCAATCTTGTCACGCACAAGAGTACCGTTCACGCTATAGTCTGCCGCGGCATTCCAAATGTTACGATCACGACCTTCTACGCGAAGCATATGCTCATAGACATTATGTAGAATTTCGTGTGCTACAACAAACTCAACCTGTTTGGTAGTCAAATCCTTAAAAAATTCTCGGCTGTAAAAAAGATGGCGGCCGTCTGTCGCCGCAGTAGCACACCAATCTGTGGCGTCTACAATTTTAAGACGAGTAGCCATGTTTCCAAAAAACGGATGGCGAAGTAGTAGTCCAACACGGGCTACAATAATCTTGTCTACAATAGGATCTAAATGGCTCATAATTTGCTCCTGTTTATACAGTATATATTATAACAGGGTCCTAAGACCCTGTCAATTGGCTCATTTACCAAATTACTTCTTTTCGGTTGCTGCCGCAATGTACTTACCATATTTGGCATGGAAGTCATCAAAGCACTTAATCTCGTCTGGATCCAAAGGCAATTGATATTGCGTAAGAGCAAGTTTGGTACCCATAACAACCAGTTCAGTTTCAAAGTTATTCATCATAAATTCAAAAAAGCAGTTGACTTGGTCATTCCAATCTTTGGCATTCTTATCGCTAGCATCCTTGAGCTCATAGCACAGGCTAACAGTCAAAGAGTACATTGCCGAAATCTCTTTAGTGTCCATTTTCTTAACCTTACCCTTGAGGATATCGGTAGGGTTAGGAAGTTTGGAAGCAACCTTGCGGTGTGCCATAAACTTAATAGCTAAACCTTCACCAACTGCCCCCGCAGTCAAATCGGTAAGAGTGTCTTCGTTCTCGTCGTCATCGAACAAGAGCTCAGACACAAAAGTCCAAGAACGAGGAGTAGCAAAGGCACGTGAAGCACTCTTAGGATCAAAGTCGTACAAGTCTTTCTTGGCAAAAGTAAGGAAACCAACGACATCCTTGTGAATACGGTTATCTACGGCCCACTGGAACCAATCCTCCCAGTCAACTTTCATTTCCAAGTGAACAAACCGGTTAGCCAGCGGAGCAGGCATACGATAGGTAACACCCTTGTCAGTTTCACGGTTACCTGCGGCAACAATATGAACATTGTCTGGCAGTCGATAAGTGCCAACACGGCGATTCAAAACCAACTGATAGGCAGCTGCTTGAACAGCAGGAGCCGCAGAGTTCATTTCATCCATGAACAAGATAATCTTGTCATGCTTTGCAGCCATAATCTCGTCTGGCAATTCAATAGGGGGTGCCCAAACCATTTTGCTCTCGTTGGAGTCAAAGTAAGGGATACCTTTAATATCGGTAGGCTCCCAAAGGCTTAAACGGATATCAATTACATGAGCATTGAGTTCTTCACCCATCTGCTTAACGATATCTGACTTACCAATACCCGGAGGACCCCAAAGGAACAAAGGACGATTGGCTTTAAACGCACGACGGAGGCTGTTCTTAGCACTCTTCGGGCCAACTGTACGGGTGGAAATCTCGCTCATAAAAACTCCTGTTAAAGTTACGGGGAAATCTGTTTACGTGTATCTATTATATGACAAACTAATCCCTACGTCAAGGACTTTTTAATCTTTTTCTTCATTTTGGCTATCTTGTTTATTCATAGCCTTAACAAGTCCATATTTTCGAATGTCGTCAGAAAACAACATTAGCTCAAAACTCTTGCGTTCCGAAAATACCGTAATGCTTTGATTGGTTAAGTAATATGGACTATCCATGTGCCTATCAAAAAAGATAATAGTTTGAGGACTCAAGTCAATTGGTTCAGTGAAAGGAATTTCGTAACTTTGAAGATCTAGCTCTTTAACCAAAAACTCAAAACCTTCCTCGCTCAATCTTAAACCTCCTACATCTTTTGAACGATGACTTTGCCACCATTTGAATAAATGTAATTTTACATTAGCTGGATCAATTGAACGGTCTTTTTGTTGTAGGAAGATTTTGGTATAGGTTTCTTTTGATATCATTTAATAATTTCGCCAGTTGTCAACTTAACTACAGCAAAATCCGTAGTATTAAACATTTGGTTAAGTTTTTTGGCTAAATTACGTGCATGACCTGGATTTGAAAAACTAACCTTTTTGTACTTTGGACCAGGATAACTTGTTACTGCACTAGATGATTTTAAATTAAAGGGTTCGCCTTTATAGAAAACAGCCCAAATGGCCTCTGCTTCTAGAACCTGTTCACATCTATAATTTTTCTTTGAAATGTGTTCTAGTAGAACTTTTGGCTTTGGTCTGCTCATATATACGTATCCTATTATCTACGTATATATTTATCAATTCGAGTTGAATCCCCCGCCATCCATACTAACAGTTATGCTAGCACCTGTATTTGACTCTAAACGCCGTAAAAGAGTATCGTAATCTTCTAAAAGTTTAGCATTTACTTCTGCTAGACAAAAAGCCAGAGCTTTAGCTGTTTTTATGTCTAGTTTAATTTCTCTTTGTTGGCTAAGGTCGGCAGCTTTTACCTGTTGTATAAACTGTTGTATAGGAATAGTATTAATCGGATTTGGCATTACTAAGTACCTGTTTCATTTCTAATTCACTTTTAAACGGTCCTTTATACGGATAACGTTCAATAGTAATTAGTTTTGGACAAAAGCTTTTAACCCAACCCTTGTCAAATTTAATTGTATAATAGCCGGCACAATAAAGGCTTTTGCTAGCATCAGATTTGGTAAACAATGGTAGTTTTCTTTGAATATTAAACAAGGGATTGTAGGGTTTACAACTAGTTGGGTATCCGTAAACATCTCTAGTTTCGTCTACTGTAATTTTGACTTTTTCTGTAACCTGAAAAAAGTCCTTACCAAACGTTTTAATTAACTCGTCTTTTTTAGCAAAATAAGTTTCACCTTGTTTACTACTCAACATATATTTGTTGCCTTCTTTTTTATGTAGAATTGCAACCTTTTCGCCTTCTTCTTCTACAATCCAAAACTTTCCATCTACAATAGGTTTAGCTTTTAGATTCATTTTGTATACCTCGCTTGAAACGGATCAGCATATGTTTGAATACTGTCCATAATTTTTTTCATATCGTACAATTGGCAGAACTTCATTAATCTAATACCAACTTGACTAATGTTTTTAGGATTGTCTGTAGCTTGTGAAATTGTTGTACGAATTGTTTCTTTAATGTTATCTGGTTGTGCTTTAAGATCTACCAATTGACGATTGCGTTCGTAGTCATCTAATACACGATGTTCAACACCGTTGTGGTCAACCCAACGTTGTAACATGAGATTGTTCCAATTATAGCCTTTGCTTTTTCTGTCGGCAAAAGCTTCCATAAGCCCAACTTTATTTTTAGTACCTTTAGTACGCACACCTGGATAGGCACTAAACACGTTATCACTGGTGTCGCCACGCATACATTTTTCAAATAGAATCCATTCCGGATTAGGTGCACCTACAGGTTCTTTAGTTTTTTTGTCAATGACAGATTTGCCTTTTTTATCAAAAATACCTTCATGTGTAGTTAATGTTTCCAATACTCCATTATACTGACTAACATTAGGGGCAATAAGCTGATGAAAATCACTATCGGTACTGATAATAAAATGATGGTCATTTGGATGTGCCTCAATAAAGCCTGCAATAAGATCGTCTGCTTCTAGAGTTTGATTGTGTAGTACAGTACAATTAGTTTTATCGTTAATAAAATCTTTGAACTTGTCAAAGGTTTCCCAAAATAACTTATCTTCTTCTTGCTCACGAGGAGTCATAGCCGCACGAGTTTCTGCACGATTAGCCTTATACGGTTTGTAAAAATCCTTACGCCACGAACGACCTTCTAAACAGAATACCACATGATCGCCTTGAAAATCTTGCCAGACTTTTTTGACACTGTTAAAAGTAATATGCAAAGCCATACCGAGCTTAGTATCTGCATCTCCTCGAATTACATGTCTTGCACGAAAAAATGTATTAGCAGTATCGACTAAAATATAGTTCATGAAACTTCGCTCTTGCCTTTTGAAATAGGAACAACATTGATATAACCTGCACCTCTACTAGGGTCCAGACCTTCTTCGGTTAACATATTTCTAACAATGTCTCTAAACCAACGATCTACTATCTCTTCGTCGGGATCACCGTCAAAACCATAACCGGCTTGCTTCAATTGTACAATAAAATACTCGTTCCAGTCAAGCTCAAAAAAGCCATTTCGAATATTGTCTTTGGCAACATGCGTGTCTAACACTGCGACCCAAGGTTCTCCTTTGGCAGTAGCACGTTCTTTTGGAGTCATTTTTGCAAGTTCTTCTGCTCGAAGAGCTTCTTCGGCAGCTTTTTTGGCTGCTTCAACTTTAGCTTCGGCTTCTTCCATTACTCGTTTGGTCTCAGCTAAGGCCGTTTCCATTTCAGTGATTCCAAATACTTTTTTGAGAAAGTTTTTCATTAGGTTCCCCATTCATTTTTAAACAACGGTACTTGAAGTCTATCACTATATCTTAAACCGTATTTCATACAGGCAAGTGCTACATTTTTATTGTTAAGTGTATAGACGCTTTCAACACCGCCGACAGGCATCATATAGACTTCACCTTGAAATCCTGCATCTCGATATTCAGTAACAGCTCTAAGTGCATCTTGAATATCTTGTTCAGAAGCAACAACAAATTTTAGATAGGTATATCCAACTTCTTCATACTCACAAACAACTTCTGGTAAAATTGCTTCACTCCATTTTTCACCGCTAACAGGTAGTTTAGCACTAACACTAAATGTAATTTCTCCACCTGTCATAGCACGGTTAAAATACCACTCTTGCAGATATTTTTTAAAGTCTGGGGTTAACTTTTGAGTGCCATTAGTTTCAAAAGTAATTTCTTTAAGATCTTTCATTTTAGGATGATCTAGCAGTGCAGGATAGGCACGTTGCCAACCCAGTAATGGCTCACCTCCAGTGATAACTAGGTGTTCCCTCATCCACCCTTTGTAGGGTAAGAGATTGACGATTGCTTCTGCGAGTCCATCTGTTTCAACCATCGGTGAAAGGTCCTTGAACCTAGGATCCCAACTAGCATAAGAATCACAACCGGTATGAACAAGTGGTAGATCTCGATATTGTTTAAACTCTGCAATACGCTCTGCAATAATGTTTCGTTCATTTGATAGTTCTCCTCTAGGCATGCCAAACCCGTCGCAGGTAAAGTTACAGCCAAATACACGCAAGAACACGGAAGGTACACCCATATACCTTCCCTCACCTTGAACGCTGTAAAATAATTCGCTTACTTTTAATTTGCTCATTGTTTTAAAATTTCCATAGTAGCAATTTTAGAAATGCGCTCTCCAAAATCTTGATCGTTAGTAATAATATAAGTTTGATGAAAATTACGATCCTTATGTCTATCGTACTGCCTAAACTCTACAACCTTGCCGCCTACAGCAGAATAGACTTTAAAATTAAGGATAGGGTCATCACCTAAGCTCTCACTATCTACGCTAACAAGTTGTCTACCTATTTTAGCATTAGATTCGTCTATTTCTCGGCCCTGTTGACTCCAGTTCCATAACATTTTTTTAAACCATTTCATTCTTCATCCTTAAAATTATCGCTAATATAACTATTGATATTATCTGCAATATCATAACCCCAGTTCCAATTATTTTCATTGGCTTCCGTCCATTCGTCACTATCGGGTTCGGCATCGATATAACCTTCTATACCTGAGGAAAACCAATCGGCGAATATTTCTGGATCGATATAACCGTCTCCATCTACTACTCCGTGTTTGGTCAGTATATCACGGATCATGTCAATATTAGTGGAACCGTCAATACAATCCTCAATTTCATCATCTGTGAGTTCGTGTACGTTTTTAATCTGCACCATGATATTCCTCTCCAGTATCTTCATTAGTTAGATGAATAGGGCCATAGATCCAATGTTCGGTTTCGTCATTAACCCAACCGTCACCTTCCATGCCTTCGTACCAATCTTCTTCCCATAATGCCTGGATACGTTCTCGTTCTTCTTCAGGCATGTCATCGGGCCATTCCCAATCAACCCAACAACCATCATCCATGGAGTCCATTTCCCAATCGTAGTCAGTGCTCATAAGCTCATAGCCGTCGGGATTATCTAAGTCAATGTCTGGCTGTTCATCGCTTTCGCAGGTCCAATAGCCCCAACGAAAGCCTTCGTCCTTGATGACAGTGACGCCATCTTTTACCCAGAACT
>JACCDO011440147.1_pt1 | contig 16494 bp, 14 predicted proteins | sample 7446101 | NCBI WGS metagenome assembly JACCDO01 (sample SAMN15323440, study PRJNA562643) | freshwater metagenome | isolation source: river surface water | place: USA:Blue River Watershed | collected 2017-08-16 | reverse complement strand
TGAGTACAAGTAATAAAATTATTATTGGGAATATATGGCACAATCGGCGACCTTAGTTCGGTCTTGCGATCAACTGTTGATTTACCAAAATAGGTTTCGAATAAGATGTCGCTTTGCGTGTCAAGACCATAAGTATAGACTCTATTATTAAAATTCTTGAAGAATGAAATAATTGTGGGCCCTTCATGCCCTGCGAGGCCTTTAAAGTATTGAATATCGAACCCTGTTGGTTCTTTATCGCCGAATTTGTCTTTTTTCCATTCATTGTAAGCCGCCGCTGAGTAAAATGTAAGTACTTGTTTTCCGCGTTTCGGAAAAGCCATTAATAACGGTGTGGCAAAACGACGAATGAAACCACGCTTAATTAAATTTGGCCAAAACAAATGAAAATAATTCAAAATTAGACCAAAGATGTGACCAACACCATCAACGTCTTGATCAACGGCAACAATAATACCATTGTATCTTAATTTGGCAAATTCTAAGTCGCCTTCTTTGTCCAATGCGTATTTTTTCTTTTCGTCAAGACCCAATACTTTTGCCAATGAATTCAATCGTTCATTGTTTTGCAAAGTGACGTTTTTAACAATATAAGATTCGCCATTTTTAGTCTGACGAACCGTAATTTGTTTTCTGGGGTTGATTGGTTTGCCTTGGATGTTAAAAACCCCATAATAATAAATGTCCAATGGCGTACCTTTGTCTCGTATCCCGGTATTAATGAATTGTTCAGCTGAGTCGCCTTCGGGAATAAACAAATAACACTTGTTGCGATCTTTTGTGCCAGCTTTGATCGCATCGGTGAATTTTTCAATCGAACGAAAATCAACTCTGGTTTTCTTATCGGTCGCACCTAAATTATTTTCATCGAATATTGAAACTAAATGTGATTTAAATTTCGAAATTAAATTCGCATCTATTTCGTTTGCAAATTTAGCTGGTTTATCAAGTTTAACTTTGCTTTGACTTTTATAAGATGGGTCCGGAACAGTCGCAACTAAAAATATCGATATGTGTTTGTGAATGTCGCGCGGTTTGATTTCTTTTTTGAACATCGATGATAAAATTGGCGCAAACTTGTCGCCGATTGCGTCCAATATGAACTTAACGTGAGTACCGCTGTCCATAGTATGAATTCCATTTACGAAACTTACACTGAGGTCTTTGATATTCTTGCCTATCGCTATTACTGCTTGCCAGTCTAATCGCGAATCTTCGGCGCATTTAATCGTCGTATTAAAAACCGCAGCTTGGCTGGTTGTTCCAGTTTCTAATATAGTCCTGGCAAATTTATCTAATGAACTGGTCATTAATAAATCGTTAAAGTATAATTTGCAACCAACACATACGCCGGCAAATACACTTCTGGTATAAACTATGCGATACATTAAGTCGGTCATTTCTGGACTAATCGGGATTCCTAATTTATCTAAGTCTGGAATAAAACTAATCGTTGTATAGGCTGGCGACTTTTTAGATCTGACGCCGAGCTTGACGTCTGAAATAGTCGGCGGTTGAACTTCAGATAGTCCATCTAATGCGGTTTGAATGTACAATTTTTTATTAACCGGGTCTAATGTTTCCACTGTGAAATTCTTCGAAAATATTGCGGTCAATTTCGCACCGATGCCATTTTTACCGCCGGTTATTTTATTTTTGGTTTCAAAAGTGCCGCTGGTGAACATCATGAAGAAAATCATTTGCACATTATAAACTTTGAGGTCTGTGTTAATTTCACATGCCACATAAGTACCATGATTAGTCACGCTTATTTTACCAGAATTGCGATCATAATTGACGCGAATTTCGGTCACTTTGTCTGCATTTAGTTTAAATTGGTCAATTGCATTCACAATAATTTCGTCGAACAATTTTAAAAACAACATCGGGCAAGATAATTTTGGAAATAATTTCGCATAAAGGTCTGTACTTTCTGGTTGCTCAGTCGCGATCGTTTCGGTTGGACCTAAATCATTTGGATCATAAAATAAAATAGTGCTTCTGGTTTCGAGACCAGTGTTGTATCCAGCCCAAACATCGGGGCTTTTAACCACACTTTGAATATCAGTTAGTTTTTGATATTTTGGTTGTGACATTTTGATTTATTATATTTTATTTCAATTTTAGAAAACATTCTGGCGCCGCGATGACACAATGACGCGACATTAGTTTGCAAAAAAAACTAAGCATGTCGCCTCGTAAAATATGACCGACATTAATTCGCGACAGCGCTACATTAATTCGCGACAGCGCTACATTAATTCGCGACAGCACTAATTTGGTTCGCGAATATTGTCCAGACCTAAATTATTTTTTTGTTTTTCCATAATTCGGCGTACCCAATTTGTAATTTTTTTGACGCCCATTTTATCCGAGTACAAGAAATATAATATAATCCCGATAAATACGGTTATTACTATCGCGATTCCAACGTTACTAACATTATTCAATTTGTCATTTACCGGCGCGGTAATTTGCTGATCATCGTCCATTTTTAATTTATTTAGTTAAATTTTTATAAAAAGATACTAAAAATATTTTCAGAATCGATTTGAAAATTGTTTTACAAAGTCGATATGAAAATATTAATAGTTGTTCAATTGAGTATTTTTATAGTGTCTTAATATAAATGAATGTTTTTATTTTTCGTCGAGACCTAAGATGGCGCGATAATACGGCCTTTCTAAAATTAATGGAACAATCCGAAGGTCCGGTTTTGCCGATTTTTATACTCAACCACAAACAATTGACAAGTAAATATGCATCGCCGCGCGCGGTGTCTTTTATGCTAAATGGCATCACCGAACTTGGTTTGCATATTTTTTACGATGACGACATAAAAGTACTTGAATTTATTAATAAGATCGAAAAAATAAAAGCGGTCGCGTTCAATTTGGATTACACACCATTTGCGCGAGAAAGAGACACTCGCATAATTAATTGGTGCAATAAAAATAATGTGCAATCTATAACAAGTGAGGATTATTCATTATTAGTTTTAGATAGAGAATGGCGAGTATTTACACCTTATTATAATCATTGTATAAAACTAATGGAAAGTCCCGAAATAGCAAAAAAATTAAAACCAGCAATGCCGAGTTCAAATTTAGTTATGGCAAAATATATGTCGCGCATAGTTACACTTAAGAATTCAAAATTTCACATTCGCGATACTAAAATTGACAACGTACTGAAACATGCCGGAAGTGAAGATTTGCGGTCAAATGCAGTCCTAATTTTGACAAATATTAATTTAGGTCAGTTTGAACATTATGACCTTCTTCGCGATAAGATTTATTTGGATGCGACGACCAGACTTAGTGCATATATTAAATTCGGCATCATTAGTATTCGCGAAGTCTATAATACTGTTTTGAAAACACACGGCATCGGTCATGGCATTATTCGCGAACTGTTGTGGCGCGATTATTATGCCAGAATTGTTTGGTTTAACCCCGAAAATATTTCGAAAAGCATGCCACTCAAAAAATATGAACTACAATGGGACAACTCGCAATTTAGTAAATGGGCAAAAGGGCAGACCGGGGTCCCAATTGTTGATGCGGCCATGCGCGAACTAAAAGAGACCGGTTATATGCACAATCGATGCCGAATGATCGTGGCTTCATTTTTGGTTAAAGACCTACATTGCGATTGGCGGCTCGGTGAGCAGCATTTTGCTAAGAACCTTGTCGATTATGACCCTTGTTCGAATAGCGGTGGTTGGCAAGGTATCGCCAGTGTCGGTGCCGATGCCAGTCAGCCTTATTTTCGAATAATGAACCCATGGCGCCAAACTAAAGAACATGACCCCGAATGTTTGTACATAAAAAAATGGATACCCGAATTGAAAAAATTGGCGCCTGAAATTATTCTAAATTGGCATTCGAAACACGACGATAATTATTTAGCCCCTATAGTTAATCACACTGACGCATCGGAAAAATACAAAAAATTATTTAATTCTGGCAAAAAAATAATAAATGAATTTGCCGTTCCGAAACCACGGAAAAAGTCGGCAGCCTAACTCGGCACTTTTAACGCCCGTTACACGAACATCCTGAACCACCCTGCGCTCGACCAAAGTAGCTACTACGGTAACCTTCACTATTTTTAACAAATTTAATAATTGCTTTGCGATACCGAAACATTAAAACAAGCAACATAACCACAAGGAATCCAATTAAAAGTTTATCAGGGATTTCCAATCCACCGACTTTTTTAAAAGTTTCATCGTCATAATCATAATCATAATTGTTCATTTTTCTTTATAGTAATAAATACAAAAAAACAAAATTATTTAAAAATTATTAATGTGGTACGTTCAAAATTTATTTTTTGTATATCGCACTAATTGAGACTATAATCGCTTAGTTATTATTAATTTCTGACCAAAATTGAAATTTTTATTTAGTCTATCATCAACGAATGTATTCGCAAAGAGAGAAATTGCGATTTTGTGTAATTGTTAATTCGGTATTATTGATAGGAATTGTTTCTATGGTTTCTATTTTTGCTGACCCGAATAATTCTTATTTACAAATAGGGCCAAATGATACTCTGGTCGTGATTAGTGTTAAAATTGATACGATGAATAAATATTTAGGTCTATTGTTTGGATTAGCTATTGTTGAAATAACCAGAGTCATTATTGAAGAGATCGGGATGCCGATTATTGGTTTTGCAGTTTATGACCCTGAACGCAAAATAATTAATGAATTCGGCAAAAACGAACTTAATATTTACGCAAACGCAATGTACACCATGTCAAGTGTTCGTGAAAGATTAATGGTATTAGTTAGTATTTCGCAAATTGACATAGCATTCTTTGCTTTGATCGTCGGACAAATAACATCAATATACACTATCAGAATGTTGCTCAATGAAAAAAAATTTGTCGAAACTAAATATGCCAAAATTCGCCAATCTGATGAAGTCATCGATGAATTAGTATAGAAATGCGAAATTAACAAAACAAATTGAGGCGACTTCGCGATTATGCAAAACGATTCGCGACAATTTGGGACTCTATGTGGCGCTTTGAGTTTTTACGTAAGTCCGCGCTTAACTTGTCTTGTTAAAAAATATTTTTTTGCGAATTTATTTATTCACAACAACGCGATACATACACGAATAACCAGATGATTCTGAAAATCGCGTTATTCTAATGATGTCACCTTCTAAAGCACCAAGCCAAATAATTTGAGTATCGGACATTTTAATCAATGGTAGGTCTTTTCTGGTAATATTATGGCTTTCGATTTCGTTTTTAATTTCTTCGGGTGTCATTATAGTATGTTCGCTGACCATCGGCGCACGTGTCATATCTATGATAAAATGCGAATGTAAGTAACTATGAACGCGACCATCGTAATTCTTTTTAGCTAATTGCTTAACATTGGTTTTCATTAATTTATTTGAAACTAATAGTAGTTCACCTTTAAGTCCTGAAGTTGCTCTTTTAAAGTCGTCACCATGGTTGGCTACATTCGAAGTAATATTAGTTAAGAGTACCGTGGAAGGTTCTCCTCTTCTGTTTTTGCCAGAAATAGTAACATATTTTTGTTTTTTCATCAATTCATCAAAGGACGCACCAGAAAGCATTTCTGGTATTTCCGTCCATTCGCGTTTTTCTAAACACAGAAATAAGTTTCCATAAATAATGCGCAACTTAGATTGTTCCATTTGTGTAATTAAATAAAAATATAATTTCAATTATTTTTTATTAATGTAATTTATTTATTTTTATAAAATTTTGTTTCGACAACTATACTGACAAAGTTTGAATAATAAGACAAAATGGTTAGTTGGATGACGCCTTTTAATTTGGTTATATATGGAACACCACTCCCGAATGACGGAACTACACCAATTGGTACGTCAGCAAGAGTATTTATGGCACTTGTTATTCTAATGGTTCTAAGTTTCGTTTTTGATCTCGTAAGAGCACTTACTAATAAATTATTGGGTAAAAGCGGGTATTCTACTGGTAATAACTTGGCTAATTTCACCAAAAAATTCGTAGATTCTTCGACATTGTCTAACAAGGACGGATTTTCGCGTGACCCTGTAAGTGCTGGTTCATCTGTGGCATGGCCTCCATCCCCAGAGCTCCTTGAGGCCAATGCTATGACAGCGTCGGCTTGGGGTCGTGAAACATTGAAGTGGTATGACCCTGATGAGGGCAAAGCACCTGCTGCGCCACCAGCTTAAATTGACCAGAATAAAAGTCAATTTATTTTTAGAATTAAATATAAACTTTTTTTTGTGATCAAAACTATAAATGGCAGGACCAGAGTTTATCAAGTCACAAGTTTGTGTGCGTTACATTTTAGCAACGGCGATCGTTATTTTATTGTCGTTGGTTGCAATTGGTTATATTTATTATTTGGAATTCCAAACAAAAGTAGCCCTTTTATATGCCGCGGCAATTATGTCCGAAACAAGACCCGATATGATCAAAGTAGAAAAAGATTCAAATGGTAGAGAATATTTTTCATTCGAATATGAAGCAGACCCTGCAAAATTTAAACCAGAATTGTCGGAATATGACCTTGCAAAATTAGTCGCCGATCATCAACTAAATGTGCCGGAACCCGAACCCGATATTTACATCGATTAAAATAAGCGCAACTTTAAGTTCGGCAAAAAATAAATTTCGACAATCATGTGTCGTATATTTTTTTATAAATTTTAGCGGTTAAAAATTTCGTCAAATTTTTTTTGCGGGCATTCGGCATTTTTGATTTGATTCAAAATTTCAAAAAATCGCGTAATTTCCGCTTGGTATTTTTCGAGATAATTTTCTTGGCGATAAACTGGTAACAAGTAATATTCTTCGATTTTAAAAGGCAAAATACCAACTGGTAAAATGTCATCTTTTTCGCAGATTTGCCTTAATTTAGTTGCACATGAACCTACATTTTCACCAATGTCAAAATAAAAAACATAATACGAGCCATTAACTGCTTGACTAAAAATATTTGCCAGTTTGCGATCGCGATGTTCGCGACCATCACTTAAAGCGCCTAAATCGCAAATTTTGACTTTAGGATCATATTCTTTTTTTGATGCGAAACCAATACAACTTTTAAATTTAGTTACTTGCGTCTGTGGGTACATCGTGTCATCGGAGTAATCTGCAGCGCCGCATGGTACAAATTTAAAATCCGAAAAATAAGCAATGTCCAAAAAGTCAAAATGCGACAATGCTGACAAAGGTTGCGGTTTATAATGTTCCGGCACTTCTGGTTTAGGTCTGCGCGAAAATGGCGATTTAATTTCGAATACTACATTTACCGCTTCTTGATTAGTGCCGATATCGTGGTCTTTGATTATTTTGCGATTAATTAAATCGACAATAGCGTCGGTTTTGACCGTTGCGAAACCATCGGGTGAGTAACTTGTACCTGGTATTTTACCTGGCAAACTTCCGGTTTCATATAAATTACATTTAAATAAATCTTCGAGCAAAATTTGCGCACAGGGTTCAAATATTTTACCCCAATTAGTAGCAGTATTGCCAACAAATTTAGAAAGCCCCAATTTAGTTTTTATTAATTCGCGCGTGTTACTATAAGGGTTAAGTCCCATCAACGTTGAAATTTCACTACCGCCGATTGTGAATTGGCGATTATTTAGCCATTCATCAGAACCCTGTTCTGGTAAATTTTTATGCAGTTCAAGAAACTCTTGTAGAATTTGCCTTTTCTGTTCATACATTGCTAAATCATATAAATATTTGACTTTAATAAGAGTATAACGATAGTCTAACAACCAGTCTAAAATATAATGACTACACAAACTATTAATGAAAATTCGAAAAGTCATTCTGAGGCATTACTTGAAAGACTTGAAGCCAATTATTCAGAATTAATTTTATTAGACATTGAAGAAAGTTCGCCAAATGATCCAAGTGATTATATTTACAATTCTGCGACTAATTGCGATTCCGCAGAGTATAAAAAAATAATAGGACTAAGGAAGGCTTCAGTGTTAATTGATTATGCATTTCAACTAATAGAAGGTAACCCTGATCCAGTATCTTGCGATACAAATTTATTTGACGTAAGTCATATTCATAAACAATTAAAAGAAGATTGCAAAAATGCAAAGTTTGGAACCAGTGAATATTTACTTGACGAATACCGCGACATAAAGAACAAAATTAATTCATTGACTCAATTAGTTAATAACTATATGAAATTAAATTATGATGATGGTCAGTCTAACGTAGTTCAATCGAATGTTGGTCAATCAAATAGTGTTCAGTCTAACGTAGTTCAAACAAACGACGTTCAATCGAACGATATTTGTAGCAAAGAAATTCGCGACAAGGACACTAAATTTAGTGATATTTACAGCGAGCCTGATTATGACCTGAGAACGATGCCTCCACCACCAAATACACGATCGGTCTTGAACAAAATTCAAAAGTTGCCTATTTTAATTGACTTTCAAAACAAAAAAGAGCATTTTTCATCCGCAAACGCGAGCGCATCTTTTATTAAAATGTCTAATGTCAAACTAAATCAGGATTCTAATTTTACAATTAAGTTGCGCGAAATTGAATGCGCGACAGAAATGGCGTCAATTCCAGCTGGTCAATTAGTTTTCTATACCGGTGGTAGAGTACCGAAAATTGCATTAACTACTGGTACTAAATCATGGCCTTCAGTTCCGCTAAATTGTCGAATTTGGACGCCTGTTAATAATTGCAAAAAGTACTCAATTTTGAATCCCAAACTAATGACGCTCAACGAATCGCGACCACAATATTCGCATTATTATTATGTCGATGAAGTTTGTGCGCAACAAAATGGTCTCAAAGAAGACACTTCGCGCAACTTTAGAATGCCGTCGCGAAACATGACCGATAAAAAAATGTGGCCAGGTTATAATGTCTACGATTGTGCCACTTTTGGTGATTCATTGGAACTTGCGGGGCAGTTGCGATCGGTCAAAACCGAGAATGCGCGTGACTTGTATCAATTCGCATTGTGGTTCATGGTCATAGCAATGGCGCATCATCAAATAGAAAATAACTAAATTAGTCATTTTCGGCGGCACTAAAAATTATTTTTTTGCATTTGAAATTAAAAGTGACTCATTATTGTAATAACAGCTGAGCAATGAATCATAGTGATCATGTTTCAATCATTAAAACTGATCTTTTTCAAAATATGGTAACCATGATTAAATTAATAGACACAGTCGAACGTTATTATCCGGACACAATAGATGAAATTTCGGAAGTTAGACCGCTTTTGGAACCAATATTAGACCAACTTAGTCTTTCAAATGATCGTTATTTCATCGAAACCGAATTATTTAATACCTATATTAAAAATTATGATAAAAAGTTATCGGAGCACACTAATTTAGTTAAAGCATATCATTTGCAAATAATAGACACTATTAATGACCTCAATAGTACTATAAATGTTTCGACTAATCGGGTCATCAATAAATTAAATTAGAATGTCAGTCTGTGGCAAATTTAATTCTTTTTTTGTGGTCGCGATTAAAATTTTGAACCGAAATTGATACTGTCAAAAAAATAATTGCGCACATGATTAGTTAAATGCGGATGAAATTATTTAGGTTAGAGCATTTATAGTCGCGGAATTTCGCCAAAATATCATTCATAGTTCCAACTAATGGTGAGTTGATGACCTGCAAATCGTCGAATGAATGCCATTTCGCCATGTGAATTTCCAAATTATCAACTTGCCATTCGTCAGTCATCGATGTATATTCGGCAACGTAAAATGTGAAATTATATGTTACTTCGTAATCAATATAAGATGCCCGAATTGGTGAAATATCAAAAAGCACTTTATATTGGTTTGGACTAATGCTGAGCTCTTCTTGCGTTTCGCGCACAGCGGTGTCCAAGTCCTTTTCGAACTTTTCTTGTTTGCCTTTCGGCAAGTCCCAAATGAGGTCCTTATACTGTTGGTTATTGTTAGTTCCTTTTCTGATATACTCGATGGCATTGTTAATTCTTTTGCGCGAATTAATGTTCTCTTTGACACCAGCATGTGATATCATATTGTTAAAATTATTCGACATTAGTAATTCTTTTTCTTTTTTGGTCATGCCAATGTATAACTTGTTAATTTTTTCATAATCGTCGTTTAAGAAGCGGCCACGTAGAAATTCTAAGAATTCATAAGAAACGCGCCGTTGGCATAATAGAATTTCATATGTTTCACCGCGCTTGCGGCAAATACCTAAACCAAATGAATCACGTGATCTCATTAATTATCAAATAATACAATCAATTTTTATGTTCCTTTAATCATATGTCATGTCATATCTTAAGACAATAGATGGTGAAAAATTTAGCGAAGACATCGTTAATCGTCGTGAATTTTCGCGTTATAAACCTTACAAACGAACACAAACTGATTTAGATCAAGAAATTCAAAATGCGAAAAAACTTGTACTGCGGTCTTATCAGCGTTTTGCCGAAAACTATATGTCGCCAAATTCACCAGTGAAGAAAGTTTATATAAAATACGGTACTGGTGTTGGTAAAACTAATTTGGCACTCAATGTCGCGATGCGATTTGTTGAAAATTTCGAAAAGAATCGCGAAGTTAATCCGCAAAAAAAATTGCCGAGTATCGGCATTATTGGTTTTACAAAAAATATATTTCGGCGCGAATTACTAAAATGGACCGAATTTGGTTACGTTACAAGAGAAGAAATTGATCGGCAAAAACAATTGGCATTTTTAGCTGAAACCGGTTCGAAACAAGATATGGACAATTACATAGAATTCATGACGTTTTTGCGGCGGCGATTAACTAATAAGCGGCGACGCGGCTTCTTTGTATTTTATGGTTACCGTGAATTTTCTAATCGTGTTATTATTCCTTCACAAGTGTCGCCAGATTACGAAGATAGTCAAATTAATGAAAATGATGCTGTGACTGGTTCTGGTCAAAAAAGAAAGTCGAAGTCGCGAACCAACGACGACTCCGATTCAGATTTTAATGATGACCATGAAACTTCGGCGCGCGACATACGTCAGTCAAAATTTCAACAAGAACAGGAATGGTGGGAAACTATTATTGGTCAAAATAATAAAAATGGCACATTTGGTGGCGACGAGTACAAATTTGCAAATGGTGGCGACGAAGACCACGAGTTCGCCGAAGTTGCAGATGACCTTGATAATAGTACTCTTAAATCGGACATTTCGAACATGACCGAATCCGAAATTTTAGAAGGCATTAAAAAAGGATCGATTAAAGTTAATACTGACTTATTTGAAACGTTTAGACACGGTCTCATCATTTGTGACGAAATTCACAATGTTTATAATAGTAATGACAAGAATAACTGGGGTGTCGCTCTTCAACTGTTAGTTAATTATTTAGGAGACGACATTCATATTATGTATCTTTCAGCTACGCCTATTAATCATAGTCCAACCGAAATTATCGACTTGGGTAATTTACTAACCGATGGTAAATTAACTAAAAAGGACTTCAACATGGACTGCGATAATTTTGTAGGCCTCAGTGACAATCAACAAAATGTGATCATTAATAAAATTGGTAAAATATTTGCAGGAAGGGTCCTTTTTCTTGAAGATGCTGACCCGCGTTATTACCCATCAAGCAAACTTGAAGGTGAGTATATTCCGGGTATCGACATTCTTAAATTCGTCAGATGCGGAATGCCCGCACTTGGTTGGCAAACTTATCAATCTTTCTATGAAGGCACGTTGTCGCAGGATTCTCAATATATTATGGATTTTATTTTACCAGACCCAACTAAGACTGACCAAAACTGCGATACTTGTGAATATATTTATCCGGCATTCAGAAAGGCCGGACCTCAAAAAGGCGCTTTGGGACTTTTTAAAACGCAAGAAGTCAAAAATGCATATTTAGAAGCGAACCCCGATTGGTTATCGGCAAACAACATTGTGGTCACGGAAGACTATGGTTTCAATATTTCTGGTGAATTTTTGCGGGCCGACAATTTGCCAAACATAAGCACCAAGTATGCCAAAATGCTAACAGACTTAAAGGCTCACATCAAAAATGGCGGTGGCAAAGTTTTAATTTACCACAAATATGTTCGCATGTCTGGTGTAATATTCATAAAGGAAATTTTAGCCCACAATGGTTTCTTAGATGAATACTCGGCGCCGGCCGATAACACTTTAGACGCTCTTTTAGGAATAACTAAAGCCGAATTCTTCAAGTCTGGTAAAAACAAGGATCGCGATTTTATTCCTTGTAGATTCGTTGTCATTCATTCTGACATTGATCATAGTACTCGTGAAAAACTAATAGAGAAATTCAATTCGCCAAATAATGCCGAAGGTCAAACTTTTAAAATTATGATAGGCGCGGACGTTATCAAAGAATCATATGACCTTAAATGTGTAAATTTAGTTATGATTATGTCGAAGCCTGATAACATTTCAACGCTGTTGCAAATCTTTGGTCGCGCTAAAAGACAATACAGTCATAGTTTTTTACCACCAGAAAAACGACATGTTACTTATCGGATATATGTGGCCAGTGTGCCTAAAGAGGCTAATGCTAAAAAGGGCCTCTTAACTTATGAAGAAGAAAAATACAAAGAGCGCATTTTAGACTACAAATTAATTCAGAAGATCGAAAAATCATTAAATGAACATGCAGTCGATTCAGCAATAAATTTCGAAACTATACAGAATACTTTTGTTAAAAATGGCGAGTTGGGTGTTCTTAATTTCAATCCGAAATTTAATCCGCGTGGTAAAATTAACAAATGGACTGATTTGGCTTATTACAACGAACGCGAAATAATCGATACTATTTATATTATTAAGCGACTTTTTATTGAGGTATCGACAGTTTTCAAGTTATCGGACATTATGTCGTTGGTCAAAGAGCCCCCTTTTAGTTTAGATTTCGATCCATCTGTAATTGAAGAAGATAATATTAATATTGCTTTATTTAGACTAACGACGCCTATTCATGAGCAGATTCTGTCTAATAATAATGGTAGCGCAATTGATAAATTATTCGACCCGAACGATAAAATTATTATTATAAACGGCGCTGAATATTGCGTAACTAAAGTTAATGAATTCTTTATGTTAGTTCCTTTCAATGGGCAGGTTAATGTTATGGTCGAATCCGTTTATCGTAACATTAACAAAAATAAAAAAATTATAATCAACATTGGTGATTTTTTGTCGAGTTCGAATACAATAGAAAATTATGAAATTCGACGCGAAAAGTTTATTACAAAATATATGAAAGTTATTCAAGATGGCACTGGTGACTTTATTGATGCAATTTGCGATTATAATTTAGAATTCCAAACCAGATTCATCGAAGAAATGATCACCGTAATTTTCGACGCTATTTTTAAAAGCGAGCTAAACGACGCGAAAGGCTCGAAAGACATGGGTCCGAGCAGCGCAAATAATCACCGGTCGGGACTTACCATAAAAAATTCAAAAGAGTACAAAGAGCGTTTGATTTTTTATTGCCATATGTTGCATTATTATTCGGTGCATGAAGTGATCATATTTTTCAATATGGCGCAACAATATATACGCGAAACTTATGAATTTGACTGCGCCGAATGCAAAACAAAAACTTCTATTTTGAATACGATGGAATTCAGCATTTCCAATGTGAAATGTAAAGGATGCCCTAATGTAGTCAATAGTTCATTGATGCAAAATATTAATTCGTTGATACAATTAGTATTGGGACCTAATCGCGCTAAGACAAGTTTTTCACGAACGCAAATTACAAATTCTTATGATAAAAAGTCTAAGTCGTCTAAGTCATCAAAAAGCGGATCATCTATCGATGGTAACATTTTGCCCATTGGTTATTTTATGCAGAAAGTTCCGCGTTTTTATCATCCAGTCAAGGGTTGGTATGATGCTGCGGATTATACAAGGGGATGTCGTAATTTTTTAGAAAACGACGTAATTATAGGCTATTATCAAAAATCAACAACTGGTCTGCGTGTCTTGTTCAAAATTAGAAGGCCGATTCATAAACAAGACAACAAAGGTGATTCGCGTAAATCAGAAAAAGGTACAGCATGCGCTTCTAAATCTAAATCAGAACTACATGAATTATTAGATGCTTTAGGTACTAAAGTGACCGAAGACTTATCAATTGGCGACCTTTGTCAGATGCTTAAGTATCGGCTATTATATTTGGAAATTTTAGAGAGACGAAATCCGCAATCGAATATTAAATATTTTTACCAGTATTGGGAATGTCAGCCGATTTCAAAATCGGAAATATTATAAAAAATAATTGAATTAATATATCTAAAATAAAATGAGATTTGTGAAGAATATGACTATTACCATGACTTTTAGTGATTCGCTTGATTTATTCAATAATGACATCCAAAGTACCATTCTGGCGAATTTTAATAAGATGTATGCTGGTAAATGCTACGGTGGCTCTCTCATCGAAATGGGTCGGGAAGTTTTGAATTATGGACTAATTACATGTAATGATGATGGTAAAGGTGGCTATGTACCAGTAGAAATTAGATGCGACGTGATCAATTACGAAAAAGAAGAAATAATAATTGCCAAAGTTAAAAAGATGGACGAAAATGGCACCATTTATACAAATACAGAACATGCAATGATTGTAATTTTACCATCAAAAGGAACGATCGGCGTTAAAGTAAATGACGAAATTCCTATTCGCATTAATGAATCCTTTTATTCCTTGTATAAAAAAATTTCAAGCGGTGGTGAAATGATCAATATTAAAAAGGTACCGACCAGATTTGTTATTGTCCCGGATGGTCCAGATTCGGAAATTAGCGAAATGCAATTTAGCGATTCAATTGATTCATTCTTGCATGAAATTTCAGAGCTGTCAAGTGAAATCGACAAATTAGCAAAAGAAACGCCAAAAGCTGTTAATTTTATTAGATCTAAAGTGCATAAATTAGCTGACGGTACGCATTTCAAAGTAGATACCATTAGAAATATTAAACCAGGAATGATAGTCAGTCGTGGTAATCACTATGGAATGTCTTATTGCGTATATAATGGACGTATAGGCTCCGAGTGCCCGGGTAAAATGCGACCGATTGTTTTGATGTTGTTAGCTTACGTCAAAATTGACCTTATTAATTTGATCAATTTAGTTAAAAACTACGAAGCTATTAAAGATTTAGATTTTATTTGGAAAACATATCAATAAGAATGAATAAGAAACGGCGTGATAAATTAAATTTTATAATTAACAATGCCGATAAATTAGGACCAAAAGAAAAACAAAACATTCTTAACTTGATTTCAATAAGTTTAGGACCAGAATCAATTTATGAATGCGCAGATGGTTGTCGTGTTGTAATTAATGACTTACCAAAAGATACAATAGATGACATCTTGACTCTAATGGCGCATTTATATAACTCTGGTTAATATTTCAGATAAATTATTTTTTTGTTCTAATTATAAATGTCTGGTCTAAAGAATTTTTTCCATTCATTAGGTTTATTAGATTTAGTAGATTTACCTAAAGGTGATTATTTGTCAAATAATAGTGCAACTGTTAACTTGGACCCTCTTTATCCAAATATAGGCTTTTCATATGATGACCCTGATGACCTTGATAGCCCTGATGGTTATGATCCTAAATATGATTATAATTATGTTACCAGAACATTAAATCCTCCCACTAATAATTATTACCCAGATTCGGACCCTTTAATTAGTACTGTAATTAAAGATCCTTCAAATTCTCAAGAAAAAAATGACCCTCATGAAAATTTAGCGATTGACTATCGAAAAAGGGAGAATGAAATTGATGAAATTAATTCTGAAATGTCATTAATCAAAGCTAAATTAATTGACCTCAAACGGCGACAAGAGGAACAAAATAAACCGGATAATACCGACGATCAAAATGCCCAATTAGAAAAAATAAAGCGTGAAAAAGAATTAGAAGCGCGTTTAATTGCGGAACAAGAACGATTAGAAAAGGAACGTCAAAAAGCTGAACAAGAACGTTTAGCTGCAGAACAAGCTGAACAAGAACGTTTAGAAAAAGAACGTTTAGCAAAAGCTAAACAAGAACGATTAGAACAAGAACGATTAGAACAAGAACGTTTAGCAAAAGCTGAACAAGAACGATTAGAACAAGAACGTTTAGAAAAAGAACGTTTAGAAAAAGAACGTTTAGAAAAAGAACGTTTAGAAAAAGCTGAACAAGAACGTTTAGAAAAAGAACGTTTAGAAAAAGCTGAACAAGAACGGTTAGCAGCAGAACAAGCTGAACAAGAACGATTAGAACAAGAACGTTTAGCAAAAGCTGAACAAGAACGGTTAGCAGCAGAACGGTTAGAACAAGAACGTTTAGCAAAAGCTGAACAAGAACGATTAGAACAAGAACGTTTAGAACAAGAACGTTTAGAAAAAGAAGCAAAAGCTGAACAAGAACGATTAGAACAAGAACGTTTAGAAAAAGAAGCAAAAGCTGA
>JACCDO011874993.1_pt1 | contig 16495 bp, 17 predicted proteins | sample 7446101 | NCBI WGS metagenome assembly JACCDO01 (sample SAMN15323440, study PRJNA562643) | freshwater metagenome | isolation source: river surface water | place: USA:Blue River Watershed | collected 2017-08-16 | reverse complement strand
ATTGGTAAAACGTTTCTAACTATCCCTTTTTTGTATCCATTTCCGTGATTCATAAAAAAGAGTACCGATCATAGTAAAACGGCCTAAAAATGAGGCGTATAAAAAAATGCGTACTAAAGCACATCTAAGACTATGATGTGTAATTTTAGCGCGTGGGACCTAATTGCGTCGCATAGTATGGCACACAAAAAATGACGCACAAGAACAACGCATAAAAAAAGGCAACTACAATGAAAAATCACTCGGAAGTCTTCTATAAAAAATTATATGTAAATGAGGTGTATAAAGGGGATATAATAGCGTTGCGTGTTGACTTATGAATTTTGAATTAATTTAAATATTTCTTTTCTGTAGTTATATATAGATAAAAAATGTGGTCATCATTTGTGAGAGACAACTTTCAAGCAGTGAGGGAGAGAGTAGGAGGAGTGTACAATTTAGGGTCAATAATGAGAGAATTGAGCAAAATGTACAAAACACCAACGGTTCCGGATGTTCCAATTGATTATAAAACATTTGTATTAAGAAACATGCGTATTGATAAAAATCTTAGAACTGTTGGAGAAAAGTATAGAATTGTTAGCAATTTTAAGAACAAAATATTAAATACAAGATTTGATTACAACAAGTATTTTAACAACATTGCTGAGTATCACAGCAAAGAAAATTATAATGATTATAGAAACTTATCATACATAAACTTTGACAATGTTAAGATGAACAGATATGAAGAAACTACTGAAGATCGAGATATGTTCATTGATAGAGTATTTGATCCTACATGGGGAAAGGTTTATATCCAACTATCATGGGTTACTACAGGAAGAAAATTAGCGAGAAGTAAGTCAATAATTTTAGATACGACTAGTCCAACGTTTAGAGAACAATATAAGGCTTTTATTAAATGGGTAAGCGAGACTGACTTTTTTCAAGTATACGACAATTGTACACAAAAAGTGATACGAGTTAACAATAGCAATAGGGTACAATTAGAAGCAGAAGTATTAAGAGATGGAGAAGAGAATTGCTTATTTAAGCATATACTTAATGCTATCTACCAACAAGAAAAGAAACTAAAAAAGGAGAGAGGTATTAACAAATTTATTGAATTAGAAACGAAGGCGAAGGAATTAAGAGATTTATACGAAGATGGTGTGCCTAATGAGAAACTTAATGAGGTATTTGAAAAATTAAATATAAGTGTATCTATATTTGATATTGATGGGCTTTTATATTATAAATATGTGCCAACTAAGAGATTTACATTAAGGCTTCGATATATACATAGTAAATTTGGGCATGTTGATCGATTATCATCAAATGCGCAAGTAGTAGTAAAGAATGATTTAAATGATATTAGAGATCAGTTAAAGCATGATGGTAAATTTTACATATATGCTACTAATAGGAGTGAAGAGATAACGAAGATTTGGACAGAGGATTATGAATACACTTTAGAAGGATCAGAGTTTTTGACATTCTTAAAGAAGATATATAAAACAGTAATACCATTGCATAAGAATAATAGATGTTTATATGATTATGTTAGTGCTGCTTATCATGTGAATGGGACTATTAATTTTACAACTGATAAGATAGGACATATGATAAAGAATTATGACCATAAGAATAGTTTTACGCAATATAAGAACTGTAAATATTATATGAAGTTTCCTAAGTCAATAACTGATTTATACAAAATGAAACAGCCATTATTTTACCAAGGACAGGATTTAACTATGGGAGTTTATGAGATAAACATAATAGAGACACCTAATAATATACTGTCAAAACTTAAGTGCTATACTGGGAGAATAATATTACCGGCACCAGAGTTAAAATTCTTATACGATTATGGATTTTTATTTGAGATACTTTCTTGTGCTATTGGTCCTGAATTTGATTTTGAATTTGGTGAAGGATGGGAAAAAAAGGATTCATTAGGTAATAGATTCTATTGTAGAGCGAGTGGGATATTAGGTAGTAGCAGAAATAAGAAAACAACAATTACATATGATTGTGAGAGTCAAGAAGAAGCCATGAAATTAGAAGCATATTTAGATCGTAGAAGAGTAAATAATTTATACGTATATTCATTTGATAAAACTGTCATAGTTGAGAAACGTAGCGAGAACCATACACATTGTCGACACATAGCGGCGTTCTTAACTAGTTATAGTAGGATAAGCACGATGATAGAATTAGTACGATTATCAAATATGCCTAATATAACATTGCATAGAATTGTATCAGATGGTATATATTTTGAAGGTGATATCGAAGATGTTGATCCTTATTATCGTATAGAAGATAAAGTATTGCCTAAGTCTAATGAAGGAGATTCATACATAAGCAAGTATGACATTAAAGAATATAAGAGTTACGAACTAGTAGAAGATATTCCAAGTAAATGGCAAAGATTATGTTTATATAATGGTTTGGGTGGTAGTGGTAAGACATACAACGCACAAAAAAGATACCCAGAAGCAACATATAGTTGCGTTAGTTGGATACTTAGTAATGAGAAGCGATTAGATCACGCGCAAAACACTGTATATTGCAAGTTAATTGGGGAGTGCTTTGGTAATAATATACAAAAACATAAATTTAAATCAGGAGTATTAATATTAGATGAAATTACTATGCTTAATTTAGATGAACTTAGAAAGGTATTAGAAGTAGTACCAGAATTTATAAAAATAGTATTCATAGGTGATTATAATAGTAAAACATGGGAACCTTATCAATTGCGTCCTATCAATAAGTATGAGGGTACAGATACTATTATTGACTTAGAACCGCAATTATATGAATTTAATGAAAATTATAGGTGTAAATGTAAAAAGTTAGATAATATATTGACAAAGGTTAGGAATGGAGATGCTACTAACTTAGGATTACAGACTATTACTATTGATGAACTTAAGAATAAGGCTACTAATAAGGATTACATCTTATGTGCTAAAAAACAGTGCTCAAATAGAAAGTGCCTAAAATATGAAGATTGTGAATGTAAAGAAAAAAATGGACTTAACTTGTACAACTCATTAGAATATTCTAACAAAACATATAGATACGTGTTTACTAGCAAGACTTTACATGATAGCAAAAAATATTACAATGGTCAATACATATTTAGCGACGAGAAGATTGATAAGAAAAATATGCAATTACGACAAGCCAGTACGGTACATAGTATGCAAGGACTAACACTACCAGAAGAATCAAATATATACATAGATTTAGATGGTATGTTTGATAAAAATCACTTATATGTAGCATTATCACGCGCGCAATATTTTAAGCAAATATATGTGATAACAAAAAAATAAAGAAAGGAATTAAGTAGATACCTTTTTAGGGCGACCCCTATTACGTTTAATTTGTGGATGTTCTATAGTAGGTACATTCATATTAAGCGCAGCATTATATAATTCTTCTATCTGCTCATCATTCATATCTTTTAATCTATTAACTAATTTAGCCTTTATAGATAGTTTTGGACCTCTTTTCTGGTGTGATTCTTTAGGGACATATGCCTTCTTATATACTTTACCATTCTCACCTACAATATCATAAAGAATAACATTATCGGAATCAGGAATAGGGTGCTTACGAGGGCGACCAGGGTGGGAGTTTTTTTGCTGTTCTTCCATGCGTCTATATTTAGAATAAAAAAAATATTTAAATTAAATTAAATTAACCTCTATTTCTAATTCGATCTATTTGTATATATATTGATTCGTCTGTAAGATCATCAATATCAAAATCTGGTAAGCCGTAATATTTTGACCAAGCATCTAATATCAATAATTTTTTAAATACCTCAAAATCATTCGGAGTAAAATGATCTCTTCTGGCTTTACAGATTCTATAAAAATAACTTCTGAACTTAGTTGATGGATATAATTGATGTTTTGGCATTTTTGAAAATAACTATATATTAATAAAAAAAAATATTTAAATTAAATTAATTAAAATTAAAGAATTCTAATTTATCCATTCTTTGATCATATTTAACAATGTATGAGTTCTTCCAATTATTTATATTACTATGTGGGCTAACTGTATCTTTAACTAATTCAGCCAATTTTTGATATGACCCTTGTTTGACATTAAGAACATCTCTAAAATGCTGTGCTAAGAAACCTTTAAGCATATACATCCAGTCTTCAGTGCGTAATCTAAGTATATAATATTCATGCATAGAGTTCCTCATAGGGGGACTTATTAACTTTGCGTATTGGATTAAGATGCATGAAGATATATTTGAATTACGCATCGTTAATATCATTTTCGTTAATGTTTCGCCTCTAAGATTGCTAACGATATCATCTAGGACAACTAAGAATTTGAATCTATTTTTTGTTATAGTATTTATTTGTTTTAATATTTTAGGTATTTGAGGGTTAAAAGTGTCATAAATAGATATTTCTAAGTCTTTTCGGAGTTTTTTTAAAGGAGCAGCATTAAGAGATTCAGTAAATATAAATATCTTATTATAATCATATTTAGATAGTTTATTTAATTCATTAACAAGTAAAGTAGTTTTACCAGAAAAAGACGCACCTAATAAGCAATATGTTTTAGCACTCTCTTCTGGGGTAAAAATAGATTTATTATCAGGAAAATTATGTGCTTCTATTTTATTGTTAATTGCATGTACAGATCCAGATGTTTGTAATTCTTTAGGTTGTTCAGTATCTAGTTCATCTAACAAACGTTTACCCCATTCTGTTCTATAAGATGATCTAATATAATTCATTAAATATTGTTTGACTTCTCTTATTGACATCTTACCTACTGATCTACCTGCTTTACCTTTACCAAATAATTTTTCAGGGTCTAGGTTATCTAATGCTGATTTAGTAAGATTCCGCATTTGATTAAGTGTTGGTACTTTATCTTCTGATCGCCTTGATAGATCTATATGAAAACTATTAGTATTACGCTTATTTGTATATTTATTTACTAACGAATAACTTACTTTAAATCCATTATGTGATAATTCAACTTCTACATCCATTCACGCATCTATATATAAATAAATCGAAAAAAAAGAAAAATATATCAATAGCGCGAAATCTAATAATCCGATTCATCAGCACTAGACTCGTCTGAACTTGAGTAATAAACAACCTTCTTCCTCCTTTTTTTATGCTGCACAGGTGGGGGAGGTGGTGCTAATGGTTCTTTTTTCTGCTTTGTTTTAGATTTGTTAGTATTAGGTACTTTTCTTGCTTCTCCTCTTTCCTTCTTAACTTGTTCTTTTCGTAGTGAATCTTCATGTAGCCGCAATGCTTCAGTTTTTATTTTATCTAATTCAGTCTTATATTCAGCATAAGCAGGGCCGGCTAACATCAATGATTGTTGATATGATATTCTGTGTTCCTCAGCATATGCTTTAACGAACTTGTGCCAATGAGATGACATATTTCCTCAATTCCTCAATTTACTATATTATAGAAAATTGAAAAAAATTGAAAAATAAATAAAAAAAATAAATAAGCGTTCAATTTTCTATAATATAGTAAATTGAGATATATGAAGTGCAAGAGATTTAATTAAATAATTCCTTTTCATCATTATGTTTCTTTTCCTCCATAAGTTTATCGGAAATTGTATTTAACCATAGTATAAAATTTTTATATGATTTCTTTTTTTTATTCATATCAACAAGGCTATCTATTACTTTATTTATATCGGAAATTTCATAACTAATAGGTTCCCAGTATTTAGGTTCTTCATCTTCTCCACGTAGTTCTACTAATTTTTCTTGTATTTGTTCTTCTTTTTGGTTATTATTTAATGTACCTGCTCTAATCTGTGCTTTGATTAGCGATATATTCATTTTTTATTATACGTGTCTCTGAAGGTTTTGTTAGAGGATTATCGAATTGTCTAGGATCGTGGTGTATATAAGTGGGTACAACTCTAGGGATAGGAAAATAATATAAATTAGGTTTGCCAATTGTATGGCGATTATGTTGACGATTTGGTAACATACTATATTATATTAAATCTAAAAATTATTTTAATCTAAAACCAGACTTAAGAGATTCACTAGCACCAGTCTTACCAACTGATATTTTGATAGTATCAGTAGTTGCTAATTTTTTATTCTGTTTTATTTCACGTAATTTATTTAAAGACCTCAACATATCGTTTCTACTTAATTGAGGTGAAGAATCATCAAAGAACGCATAGAATGCTAATGAAGGAGCCATAGCATCAGCAGGATTTTCATTTATAAACTCTATCATATCGCCTAAATGATTAATATCTTCTAATCTTTTCTTTTTTGATTTTAATCTAAGTTCTACATAATTTCTACCAGTTTCTTTTGCTACTGAGGGTTTCTTTTCACCTTCGCGGGCTCTTGATTGGAATTCATTTGCTATATTAAAAAGATGGTCTTTTGAGTATTCAGTCATAGCGGATGTATAATCGGGTAAAACTTTATTATCATACAAATAATTAGCCAAATCATTCTTAGAAGCAGTTGATAAATCAATCTTTAGTCGTGGATCTGTATATTTTTTCATACGCTGACTCATTGAGTATTCAGGTGGTCTATTTAGAAGTAAAAGTCTATCATCTGGTTGATTACTCTTTAATACTTGCTCTATTTGGCTTGAATATGAACCATCAGGATTCTGGACTAAAACAGATTCATTTACTATGGATTTTTCTGGTAATTTATCTACTCTCTGAATTGGTAATCTTGCTTCTTCAACATAATGATCATCTAAATAGCGCTTCTGTCTAGGTGGATTATATATATTTCTAGGTGCTGGAGTTTGAAAAGCCCTTAAATCAGCATTCCAAATATCTGACGTATATGCTATATGTGTACCTTTTGCTTTGTACATGATCTATATTATAGAAAATTGAAAAAAAATAAAAAAAAAGAAAGTTTTATACAAATGTGCGAGCAACACCGCCAGATATTTCTATTTTTTGATGTATTATATAGCCTACCCTTAATGTTAAATCTGTTTCAGCATCTTCTAATGTTAATCCGACACTTGGTAAATCTGCAATATCGCCCTCTAATAAGAATTCGCCACTAACAGGATAAGCAACATTTCCAGCATTATCGGTTACTGTTATTTTATAATTACTTGCTTGAAAATAAACTGGATTCTCTACTCTTTTACGCTCCATTTTTAAATATAATATGAATGGGGCATTGCTATATTGTGGAACCATTTCTTCGGAATTTAATCTAAGCGCATTTTTAGCATTGTCGCAAAAAGGAATAACATATAATTTATCCTTATACACTCTTGCATAATCGAAAACAGATTCATATTGTAAACCAGTTCCATCATAATCAAGTCCATTATTTAATATTTTGTGAGTTACTAAATTATCATATTGAAGAGAATCACCATATTCAAATACATCATATGCTGTAATTTCCTCATAACTTCGTGCATCATATAAAGACATATTTCCACATTCTAATCTAAGTGTTGATAAATCTTGATTGCACCAATTTATTTGTGTTTGTCCATTTGCACTACCAGTAAGTGCTTTAGATTGTAATGTAAGTATTATACCATAAAGCATACCTCTAGGTGGATTAACTAAATGTACGGGTATTTCACTTGTTTCTGATGTTGTTATATCATATACAGATTCATAGACAAATAAAGAATTATATAAAAATTCAATAGGTAGTGGTCTACTTAATTTTTCATATGTATTAATAATTAAATTGCACGATTCAAATTTAGTTGGAAATACTGCTACTACATCCTCAAGAGTTGAAAATACATTATATGCATTATTCCAAGATATTGTTATTTGTAATGGAGATGATAATGCATAAAATGGTATCATATTTTTTAAATAGAAATAGAGTGGTATACATGCGAAATTTAATCCTGCTTCACATCTAGGTTCTCCAGCAGTTTTTAATAACATTTCTCTATCTTCTGCATATAATAATGACATATTTTTAAACATTTCACCTGATAGTGTATTATCTATTGTTCCTATTTCAAATTGTATGTCTTTTATGCACGAATATAGCCATCCTCTCTGCGATGCATAACAATCAGAAGGTACATTTACAGATACCGATAAAAACATACCATTTATATAATTACCAGCATTTTGAATAATGAATTTAGTAGAACTCCCAAAAAGAGCCTGCTGTGATAATCTATTTTTTCCTTTGCTTATCGTATACATCTATATTAATTCTATATTAAAGTGGGGGAAAAAAAATAAATATATCGAAATATCTATAATTGCAGATCGACCTGACCACTGCTTAGTTCAAGGAGACTCTCCAAAACATACGTTACGTAGCATGTCGCTGCATTATTACTAACACTTCTAAGATCCGCAGATTGAGGAATAAATGCAGACGTAATACCTACATTCGCCGCGGCATAAGCACCTGGAACAGCCATACTATTTACATAATATTCAGAATTATCTGCAGTAATAGTCAATTGTAAAGTAGCACCAGAATAACTAGGTAAATTTTCTGTTAATTTTTCACGAAATAATTTACGCATCTCATTTCCAAATGGTATTACATAAACCTTACCTACTTCATTTAAAAGTGTACCTCCACAATCATCATTTTTTGTTTGTATAGCGAGAATACTATTACGATATAAACAATCATATTCCAATGAATCACCAAAGTCCATCAAATCGAATGACTTAATTTCTTCTTTAGAACGTGCATAATACAAATCAGTACCACCATACTGCAATCTTATCGATTTAAGAGGGACTGGTGTACCTGAAAATGGAGTAGTACCAGCAGCAACACTATAAGCAGTTTTTCGTACATGTAATAAGATACAATTAAGCATACCACTAGGTGCAGAATTAAGATTAATTACTGGATATTCTGCACCTACCGCTGTGGCTGTTAAATTATATGGAACTGTTGAATAATAATGAGCCGGAATTGAATAGACTAAGTCAGGGTTGAGCGACATACCTCTTTTAATAGAGAAGGCAGCATCCATAAGTTCAGTTGTTCTACAAGTAATAGCAGAAGCCGAAAGAGTACATCCTGATAAAACATTTGCATCTGCACCTGTAAAAACTTTATATTGCGGATTCCATTCAACTGAAATAAGTATAGGGCCATTAAGTGTAGACATATCAATACCAAAATGGCTATATTGACCAGATGCATTTTGAATGAATGTGAGTATAGGGAGTGCCGCGGAAATTGTTAATCCACTAAGAGATCCAGGAACAAATTTACCAGCATTTTTTAACAAATTATTACGTGATTCCTTATCGCGGCAACTAAGAAGAAGCATATCTCGAATAACAGGTCCAGGAATAATAGATTGCTGAATAAGTGAATTACTAAATGTAATCTCAATATTATTTATACATTCGAATCCCCATCCGGTACAAGGAGTAAATGCGGCAACTGCTCCTACGGTTACGTCGAAAGAAAGTATCATATCAGAAACTATACTAGACGATGAAAGTGAAAACGTTGTTTTAGATCCGAATTGTTGGCCATTAGATGGTACACGGAATCTACCACGAGAATTCACACATTCCGCGAGGTGAGTAGTCACTGTATTAGCATATGGATAAAGAGCGTGCAATTGAGCACCTCCAGGATGTGCAAGCATTAATCTTTTTGAACTAAGCACATTCGTAACTGCTTGGTCGATTGCTAGGTTAACTTGGTCGTCCATCTCGTTCCTTTCAATTGTAAATGTAATGCGTATATTATATATAACAAAAAAAACAATTGAAAAATAATTATTATTGTGGGTTAATTTTATTTTTCCATTGTTGTATTGCATTTTTACCAGTTTCATTATATTTTTGTAATACATCGTGATATCCTTGTGCTGTATCAGTTGCTTTTCCTAATGATTTATGTGCCGATCCTACAAATTCTCTAGTACGTCCAGGTAATGGAAGTTTTTCGACTGCTGATAATCCTTTACTCACATCTCCAGCAACTTCTTTTACGCCTTTCATTAATTGCCCAGATTCTATAAACTTGCTAACTGTTGGTAGATCTTTACTAATTAATTTTTTCAATCCTTTAGTAGTTGTGAATCTATCCTGCATCCATTTTTTTGCAGTTTTTAATCCACCTCTATGTGTTAGATTAGTATATAAACGTTTCGCCATTGGTGCATATTTACGTCCAATATCATATAATTGTTGTCCGGCTTCTATACCGCTAGAAACTCCAGCAATAATTTTAGGAGCATTCGCTAATATCATAGATGCTGCAGGTACTGCCATATTTATATTATATTATACTAAAATAAAAAGTAATAGAAAAATATTATGTAAGCGTAATGAAATGAAGTGCACGTGGTTACGATTGCCATGAAAGTGATAAATTAATATCATTAGAAGCCGTTGATGATGCCATAACTATCATATTTTCGCCAGGATGAATTACCATATTGCTATTAAATAATCCTAAATCAACTAATATCCTATCTGATTTACCTAATTCTAAACCTAATGCCTGTACACCAGTTCCTGATGTATAAATACCTGAAATGTCATATATCATTGGAGATAAGTTTATATATGGTGTTGTATATATTGACCCTACAACTGTTGGATCTTTTATTAACTTTATATTTACCGGTTTAGTGCCATCAGAACTAACTGATAAATACTTTAAATATAGTGGTACTCTATTAGTTGATGAGAAAAATGTTGTATTATTATATAGATGCATTATATTTTGACTACCACTTATATTTTTTGCAACTGATACACTATTCATATCATAATAACTAGTTTTTTCACCTTCATTAGAAATTTTGAAACTATAGGAATATATATTATCGTCTAATAAAAACGAGTCATCATTCCGTGCATACATTAACATACCAAGTGCTGGATTAGATAATGATGTTTTATTATTGGCATTAGCATACTTAATTATATGAACTGTTTGAAATAATCCTGTATTTGGGTTCTCTATTGAAAATATTATATCACCAGCCCCTAAATACTGCATTTGAATAGAGAACACATTTATGTAATCTTTCCAATTTATAACTGGCATTAAGTTATTTCCATCGCATTTATCTACATTCCAAGCATTCTGTAAATATGACGTTAAAACTCCTCTATTAAAATGATGTATACCCATTTGAAAATCACTACTTGCTGTATTCACATTGCCAAAGAAATATCCATCTCGTATAACACCATTTAAATGATATCCAATTCCTATTAATTGATATTGACATCCTGATCCAACTGGTCTAGAAGATGCATTTTTAAATCTACTTGTAAATCTAGCATTTATACCCGTCCCAGCAACATATGTAGCAGGCGAACTATAAAGAATTGCTGGTTTAGTAGGCTGTAGCGCTAAATTAGATAGCGTGACTGATGAATCATTAAAGTAAAGATATCCACTAGTATCCCCACTATAAGCCTTTAAATCTGTATTAGGATATTTCCAATCATTAGTGCTTATATGTCCACTAGTACCATATGTAAAGATAAAATTATAATCATTTTTATCAATTTCACATTTTAATTCACCAAATGCTGATCTAGGTAGATTTGCAATATCAAATACTGGATTATTATTACCTTGACCTGTTATTTGAGCGGTTAATGCCGTATTCTGTGTTGATCCATAAACATATAATCTAAAATATGTCTGATTAGTTATTGATACATTTTGTGCTGCAATCTTTATCCATTTACCCAATATTAATATATTATCATATGATGCGCCTGCTAATAATGGTCTAGTTATTATTACATCAAAATTCGCTCCATCATTGCTAAAATATACTGTTAATGTACTATCTTGATCTGTTGCATGTGAAATTGTCATACTACTATATTGTCCTGCTATAATCTTTTCACTTGTCCATATTTCGCTAGCATTTAATGCGGTTGTTGTAGATAACTGTTTTATAACATCACTATATCCACTCATCTTTTTTACTATATCCCTCAATTTACTATATTATAGAAAATTGAAAAATATTGAAATTGAAAAAAATAAGAGATATTAGAAGAATATTTCTAACCATAAAGATGGCCCTATTATGTTTTCTGGATAAGGTAATCCTAATTCACATACATCATTCATATTATCCCCCCATTCAGATTTACAATATATATCTACTAAATCATTAAAATTCTTCTGCGAGTTAGCAATATTTAAAAATGCAGCCTCTGGTGTTAAAACGGCTTTAAATGCTCCTCCGAATGGCGTGGAAACATCAAAATCTAAATTGTCATATATAGAACATAGATCTACAATACAAATAATATCACCACCTTGTAATGCATCTGATGTGCGACTATCACCAAGAGACCATACACATAGTGCAGCAGAATGAAATGTTATATATCGTGTATATAGTAAACATGACCTACCAGAATATACTTTTGTTGTAGTTGGTACGTTTGCTAATGGTTCACCACTAAAATTACAACACCATATACCTTTGCTAATAAATGAACATTCTTCATCGAAAAAGAACTTCTTAGAATTTACTGATTCCATATAGAAAGTCTTTGTTATACTATCAAATGCAGTTGTCACACTGTCGGCTATACCCGCTGCTACAAATGCGGCATTAGTTTTTTGCGTAAGTTCATTAGCAAGGCTACTAGTATTATATAATGCTGGCTGTATAGTAAACGATGCTGTTGTACCTAATTCATGTTTTATTTTTATTTCGTTGTTAAAAATCGTTATATTATTTATTTTTGGTATAATAACTTTTTGTACTGATAGAGATTTTGCCCTAAATATATTACTCTTTAGATCAACAACAAAATTCCATGGATTATCTGCTGCACGAATTCTATCTTTACAATCAATCAACATATTTACAGATTCCTGACGAGTAGATACAAATAACGGTGGCTTCCATCTTCCTGTTATTATATTTTCGTTATCATAATTAGGTACAATCGACACTTGCACGATTCCCGTTTGGCTGTTCATCATTCCTCAATATTCTATATTATTGGTTAATTCTATAATATAGTAAATAAAATATAAAAATAAATAACTTATAATATAGTAAATTGAGGGATGACGTCAATTCCGCAATTAGATTTCGCGGCTACTATTTTGTCAGCAGAAGAAACTTACGCCTATGATGTTTCAAAATTTCAGCATTTTAACTTCTCTTTTATAGCAAATCAGACATGTACAATAAATTTTAAATGGTATATAAAACGCGCTGATACTCCTGATATTTTAGATACTCACACTTATTCTCTAGATACTTATGGAATATTTTTAAATTCTCAAATAAAAGCAAAATATTTAAGTATAGAAGTAGATTCATTATCATATCCTTGTACTGTTAAATTCAGTTCCCTTTTTCATGAGGCCCCTCTCGGACTAGCCATCCTTGAAAATACCGGGGCCGGGGCTAAAATATATAAAAAGTCTGAACACCAGGTAAGAAGTGTAATAAGTTCCGATTCTACTATTTTTATATCTGAGTTAATTGATGCCATTGATTTGCGAGTTGCTGCTGCTGTTTACCCTATATCTCTCTCATCCGTTGGAGGTACTACACTTGTTTATAATAGCACCGGCCCTAATCTATCAATAAAAGGTATATCATCCGGTTCATTCATCAATATTGTAGATAATACTACTTTCATATCAATTAATAACCTAAGTCCTAATATAACAACTATAATAACTGCTGTTAATAATGATGTTCAAGTAGGTGGATCATATCCTAATTATACTATTGATATTGGATCAAGCGGAACTACAGGAAGCGTTTCAATAACAAATGGAACGGGTGATAATCTTGCTGGTAATTATGCTGTACGTATTGGCAGTAATGCTGGACAGACATCACAAAGTGCAGAGACGACTGCAGTTGGTTATAATGCAGGACAGACATCACAAGGGGTTTATAGTGTAGCCGTTGGTAGAAATGCAGGACAAACATCACAGGGTGGAAGTTCTGTTGCTATTGGACGAAATGCAGGACTGTCAACACAAGGAATACAGGCAGTGGCTATAGGCTATGGAGCAGGACAAACAACGCAAGCAAATGAAGGAATAGCAATTGGTTTTAACGCAGGAAATGCTGGTCAAAGCACATATGGAATAGCGATAGGTTCAAGGTCTGCTCAAACATCACAAGGAACAAATGGAATAGCAATAGGAAGAAATGCAAGTCAAGCACAAGGCAACAATGCGATAGCAATTGGTTATAATGCCGGCCAAACGACTCAATCAGCCGAAGGAATATCAATAGGATATCTTACAGGGCAGACTAACCAAGGATTATACGCTATTGCTATGGGTTCATATGCTGGAAATGATACTCAAGGTGCAAATGCAGTTTCAATAGGTAGAAATGCTGGGTTAACAACACAATCAGCAGAATCTGTGGCAATAGGTTATAACGCAGGTACTACAAGTCAAGGACTATACGGTATTGCTATAGGTCAAGCAAGTGGAAATAATACACAAGGCGCAAATTCAGTTGCAATGGGCAGAAATGCAGGACAAACAACACAAGGAACAAATTCAGTTGCTATCGGTGTCGATTGTGGAAAAACAAATCAAGGTATTAATTGTGTCGCTGTAGGACCAGTTGCAGGAAATGACGCACAGGGAGAGAACGCTATTGCGATAGGACGATCGGCAGCAACCACAAGCCAAGGTACAGGTGCTATCGCGATAGGCCAAAATTGTGCTACTATAGGTCAACCGATTGACTCAGTGGCTATAGGACGTTCCTGTGCTGTTCCGGGGGCACAAGGTAGATTAGCGTTTGGAGGAGCAATGGAAGCGATTCAAACAACAGCAACCGCAGGAATTCGGACTCTTCCATCAAACCCTACAGGATTCATAAGAATTGAGTGGAATGGTGTATTGTATAAAATACCTGTTTACGCTGATTAATCACTTTTATTTTATTTTATTTTTTTTCCTTAGTATATAGTAAATAATGTCCCTCACTCAGTTAAATATTGCGAGATTTATAGACAACCAGTATGAGACACCTTATTGTGATGTTAGCACCTATAAATATCTTAAAACCACTTGTTTAGTAGAAGTTGATTGCAAATTATTAGTCATATCGTCTATAGATGGAAAAAATGAAGGTCCTATTTGCAACTATCAAATTAATAAACAACAATGGTGCAGTCTAAAAATCGATATCAGCACTAGATTTCTTAAATTTAGAGTTGTTCTAAATGATCAAGGTTATTGCGACTCATGTGTGATAAATTCCTTAGGTAGACGCTCATTGCCTAGTGATATATATAATAAATTCATACCACAACCAAACAAATCACAAACACAATCAGAAGAAAGAAATAGCGGTCCAATTAATCAGGAACCTAAAAAATCAATATTACGCAACTTTAAGATCACTAAGAAACCTGAACCAGATGAGCCAAAAAAAGAGATACATTATTGTGAAAAGGTATTACCAAAATTATTACTTGCTGGTAATATGTTATACTGTAAAAATAATAGGTTAGAGTGTCTTGCTCCACCACCCAACGATGGACGTATATATATGTTATGCTGTAGGGACAAAATACCTCAATGGTTAGCAGTTGGAGATGATTGGAAATTTTAAAAATAAAAATAATATAATATAGAAGATGCGTATAGAGGTTGTTAAATCAGAGCGTAATAACAAAAGATTTAAAGCAATATTTATAAACAAAGATGGGGAAATAATATCAAGTAAACACTTTGGTAGCCCATCTGGTAAGACATATATTGACCATGGTGATAAATCTATAAGATCCGCTTATTTAAGCCGTCATAGTAAGACACCCGGAGAGGACTGGAATAAACTACTTTCGCCAGGTGCCCTAAGTCGTTGGATATTATGGGGATCGAGTAGAGATATGCAAAAAAATATAGATACATATAATAGGATGTTAAATATAAAATTCAGAGACATCTAAATTTTAGCTACTTGATATAAAAGTTTTGGTAATATATTTTTCTCTACATGTTGAGTGCAAAATTCATATGTATATAATAATTCTTTTTTTTCTCCGTTTAAAAACTGTATAAAGTAAATTGGCTTACCAACTATCCAAGAATATAAACAAAACTGATCAATCTCATACTTACCTATGTAGAAATTATTAACTCTATTTTTTATCTCTATTATTGCTTCTATCTCATCACCATCTTTTATTATGCAATCTAGTTTACCGTTTATTGTTAAATTAAGAGATGGTATAAATTTCTTAACTGATATACCTTTACATACCTTACTATTTTCCTCCTGTAGTTTCTTTATCGCTACTGGCTCCATCTTAATACCCCATACACAATTTTTTACTTTCTCCGGAGAATCGCAAACTTTTCTAGTCGTTTTAGGTAGTGGTAATCCCATTGCCATACAACGCAACCTATTACGTATATATTCCACATCCTTATACGAGCATCTGTGATTATGCCCTATCAACTTGCTAACATCACTAACCGAAATATTCATCGTCTACGTTTCGTCTTACTTCACTTTTT
>JACCDO010852406.1_pt1 | contig 16499 bp, 16 predicted proteins | sample 7446101 | NCBI WGS metagenome assembly JACCDO01 (sample SAMN15323440, study PRJNA562643) | freshwater metagenome | isolation source: river surface water | place: USA:Blue River Watershed | collected 2017-08-16 | reverse complement strand
TTTTGTGGCACGGTTATTGCTTTCAAGATATTGCACGTTTTAATTTATTTGGAGTCATACATGAAACTCAATCGACGTGATTTACTGAAAGGCGCGGCTGGCTTAGGTGTGGCAGCGACAGGCGTTGTCGGTGCACCAGCTTTTGCACAGTCTTCCACCAAAGTTCTGAAGTTCGTTCCACAGGCGAACTTGGCTAACTTTGACCCAATTTGGGGCACGCAGTATGTGGTGCGTAACGCCTCTCAATTGGTTTGGGATACCCTCTATGGTATCGACAATAAGCTCCAACCCAAGCGACAGATGGTTGAAAGCGAAGAGATGTCGTCCGATGGTTTGACTTGGACCTTCAAGCTTCGCCCCGGTTTGAAATTTCATGACGGTTCGCCTGTCCGCGCGGTGGACTGCGTCGCCAGTATCACCCGCTGGTCCGCGCGTGACCCGATGGGTTTGATGATTAAAGCAATTCAGAAGGAATTGGTTGCAGTTAACGACACGACATTTAAGTGGGTATTGTCGAAACCGTATCCAAAGATGTTGTTCGCACTGGGTAAGGTTGGTACGCCGATTTGTTTCATCATGCCTGAGCGTATTGCAAAGACCGATCCATTCAAGCAAATTGAAGAATACATCGGATCAGGTCCGATGAAATTTGCGCGCAATGAGTGGAAGCCAGGTGCTCTTGCAGTATTTGAGCGTTTCGCTGACTACCAGCCGCGTAACGAGCCAACGAACTGGATGTCGGGTGGCAAGATCATCAATTTTGATCGTATCGAATGGATCATCATGCCCGACCCAGCGACTGCTTCCGCAGCGTTGCAGAGCGGTGAGATCGACTGGTGGGAGACTCCGTTGCCTGACCTGATTCCATTGCTCAGACGCAACCGTAATATCTCGGTCGATATCGCTGATCCGCTTGGCAACATCGGTTCGTTCCGTCTTAATCACATACATCCTCCATTTGATAATGTGAAGGTGCGTCGCGCCGTTCAAATGGCGATCAGCCAAGAAGACTACATGCGCGCAATCGTCGGATCTGATACGAAGTTGTGGAAGAAGTCCGCTAGCTTCTTCACGCCCGACACCCCCCTGTACACAGAAGCCGGTGGCGATGTCTTGAAGAATGGCCCGCAAATGGAAGCTGCCAAAAAGTTGTTGGCTGAGTCGGGCTACAAGGGCCAACCAGTGACTTGTTTGGTTGCGCAAGACCAAGCAATTACCAAAGGTATGGGCGAGATCACAGCAGACGTTCTCAAGCGTTTGGGTATGAACGTCGACTTTGTTGCGACTGATTGGGGTACTGTGGGTCAACGGCGCGCTTCGAAGAACGAGCCTGGTAAAGGTGGCTGGGGTATGTTCCATACTTGGCATGCTGGTGCGGACGCAGCAACACTTGCAGGTAACGTTGGCGTTCGCGCTAATGGTGATAAAGCATGGTTTGGCTGGCCGAACGTTCCTGCAGTTGAAAAGGGCGTAGACGCTTGGTTCGATGCATCAACACTTGAAGCCGAGAAGAAAGCGTTTGAGGACATCAATAAGGCTGCGATGGAAGAGGTGGTTTACATTCCAACAGGCTTCTTCTACTCCTATCAAGCATGGCGTAAGAACTTGAGCGGTATCACCGCAGGTCCGCTGCCATGGTTCTCGGGCGTAAAAAAGTCTTAAGTTAAGACTGAGTCTGTAAAGGGTCAATGCCTGATTGGCATTGACCCTGACACTCTTAGCTGTAAATCCAATTCAGAAGCACGGATAAACAATCAATATGTTTAGCTATATTTTTGGAAGGGTACTTGCGACCATTCCAGTCATGCTGGTCGTGGCACTGTTCGTATTTAGTTTGCTTTATATCGCGCCAGGTGATCCCGCTGCGGTGATTGCGGGTGATCAAGCCAGTCCTGCTGACGTTGAAAAAATTCGCGCAAGCTTGGGTCTTGATAGACCGTTTCTCGTGAGATTTTCCGAGTGGTTTTTTAATTTGCTACAGGGAGATCTCGGTACCTCGATGTTCACCGGTATGCCAGTGATTGAATTGATTGGACAGCGCGTCGAACCCACACTTTCGTTGATGGTGCTGACTCTTGCCCTAGCGGTGACAGTTGCTGTGCCAATCGGTGTGCTGGCTGCTTGGAAGGCTGGCACTTGGATTGACCGTGGAATCATGGCGATCTCTGTTGTTGGTTTCTCTGTCCCTGTCTTCGTAGTTGGTTACCTGTTGAGTTTCTTTTTGTCGCTTGAGCTGGACTGGTTTCCCGTTCAAGGCTACGTCTCGTATAAAAAAGGCTTTGGTGTCTGGTTTGAGCACTTGGTTTTACCGGCCATCGCTCTAGGCTTTGTTTACATCGCTCTGATTGCGCGTATTACGCGCGCCACGATGCTCGAAGTACTCTCGCAAGACTACATCCGTACTGCGAAGGCAAAGGGGATGGGGCAGATGGGCGTTTTATTTTTACATGCGCTGAAAAATGCTGCCGTACCTGTTGTTACTGTGATCGGTATCGGTATTGCGCTCCTGATCGGTGGCGCGGTTGTCACTGAGAGCGTATTTGCGATTCCCGGTCTCGGGCGTTTAACAATTGACGCTATTGTGCGTCGTGACTATCCGCTTATACAGGGCTTGGTTGTTGTGTTCAGTTTTGTTTATGTGTTGGTCAACCTTTGTGTTGATGTGATCTACACGATCGTCGATCCTAGGATACGTTATTGATGACTAGTTTTGCTGCTGCCCCCGCCTTACCAGATCTTCTCAAACCTCGGCGTCAACGTAAAGGTTGGATCGGATTTTTATTAAATAATCCGACTATCACCTTTGGTGCCGGATTGTTGCTTGTGATGCTGTTTATAGCTATCGCTGCACCATGGTTAGGAACGATCGATCCAACAGAGTTAGCTCCGCGTAAACGAAACCTTGAGCCCTCGGCTGAGTACTGGTTCGGAACCGATGCTTTTGGACGAGATATTTACTCGCGTGTGCTGTACGGCGCCCGTGTGTCTTTGATCATTGGATTTTCTGTCGCGCTTCTGGCCTCGTTAATTGGTCTATGTATCGGTTTGATTTCGGGTACGTTCCGTCGTGCCGATTCAGTCATCATGCGCGTGATGGATGGCTTGATGTCAATTCCCCCCATTCTCTTGGCGATTGCGCTGATGGCGCTCACCCGAGCTAGCGTTGAGAACGTTGTCATAGCCATTACTATCGCTGAGATTCCACGTGTATCGCGGTTGGTGCGAGGCGTTGTGTTGTCCCTGCGAGAGCAAGCTTATGTTGATGCGGCAATCTCGTGTGGATGTCGCATGCCGATGTTGATTTGGCGCCATATTTTGCCCAATACGTTAGCCCCTCTGACAGTGCAGGCAACTTACATTTGCGCCTCAGCGATGATCACTGAATCGATTCTGTCGTTTATCGGTGCTGGTGTTCCGCCAATCATCCCGTCGTGGGGCAACATCATGGCGGACGGGCGTACTCTGTTCCAGATCAAGCCTTACATCATCTTTTTCCCTGCGGTTTTTCTATCCCTCACTGTGTTGGCCGTTAACCTGATGGGTGATGGCTTCCGTGATGTGTTGGATCCCCGTAAGTCGAAAACAAGTTGATTGGAGATATCTCTTGGCCTTACTAGAAGTTGAAAATCTTCAAACGCACTTTCGCACTCCTGATGGTGTGAATAGAGCAGTGGATGGTGTGAGCTTTGTCGTCAACGAGGGCGAGACGCTTGCAATTGTCGGTGAATCGGGTTGCGGTAAATCTGTAACAGCGATGTCTCTTTTGCGATTGATCCCCGAGCCTCCGGGGAAAATCGCGGGTTCTATTCGTTTTATGGGCAAGGACTTGCTCAAGATGTCGGAAAAAGAAATGCGCGCTATTCGTGGTGACGCTATTTCAATGATTTTCCAAGAGCCCATGACAAGCTTAAACCCGGTTCTGCCGATTAAGCGTCAGTTATGCGAAACATTGCGACTGCACCAAAAAATTACGCAAGAACAGGCGATGGCGCGTGCGTCTGAGCTCATGGACTTGGTGGGTATTGCCGAAGGGCAGCGCCGGTTGAATGAATACCCCCATCAGCTTTCAGGCGGTATGCGTCAACGCGTCATGATTGCGATGGCTTTGGCTTGTAACCCGAAGTTGTTGATTGCTGACGAGCCGACCACTGCGTTGGATGTCACGATTCAAGCGCAGATTTTGGACCTCATGGCCGATCTGAAAAATAAAATTGGGGCGGCAATTGTCTTGATTACGCACGACCTCGGTGTCGTAGCTGAGGTCGCTGAGCGTGTGATGGTGATGTACGCTGGTCGAAAAGTTGAAGAAGCGCCTGTCGGCGAGCTCTTCGCCAAGCCTTTGCATCCTTACACACAAGGCTTGCTTGGTGCCGTGCCTAAGCTGGGGGCGTCGCTTGACGGTCACTCCACTCGCTTGAAAGAAATTCCAGGGCTTGTGCCCAGTTTGAAGCAAAAGATCAAGGGGTGCGTTTTTGCATCGCGTTGTCCTTTGGCGAAAGAACCTTGCCACGAAATAGCACCTGCTATGCAAATACGCGATAACGGCCATCAGGTTGCTTGTCACTTTGCTGGTGAAATTGCCTTCGCTAATGACTAATACGAATCAGGTTACTAGTATGTCCATGTCCTCTACCGTGCCGTTGTTAGAAGTTCGAAAGCTTCAAAAGTTTTTTCCCATCAAGACGGGGCTGTTTGGCAAAGTCGCAGGCAACGTTCACGCAGTGGACGGTGTTTCCTTTTCGATTCGCAAAGGTGAGACCCTCGCCTTGGTGGGTGAGTCGGGCTGTGGTAAGTCGACGGTTGGCCGCTCAATTTTGCGTTTGTTCGATTTGACCTCGGGCGAGGTATTGCTTGACGGTGTGCGCATTGATTCTTTAAGTGCAAGTGCGTTGCGTCCACTACGCAAGCGTATTCAAGTAATTTTTCAAGATCCATTTTCGAGCCTTAACCCTCGGATGCGAGTGCATGACATCATTGCGGAGCCGATTCGCAACTTTGGATTGTGTCAGTCAGAGCAAGAGATCGAAGAGCGCGTCGTCAAGCTGCTGGAAAAAGTTCGCTTGCCCAAAGATGCCGGCGCCCGTTGGCCCCATGAGTTTTCAGGTGGTCAGCGTCAGCGAATTTGTATTGCACGCGCCCTGGCTGCAGAGCCCGAGCTGATCATTTGCGACGAAGCGGTATCGGCGCTGGATGTGTCGGTGAAGGCGCAGATCGTCAACTTGTTGCAAGATCTCCAAAAAGAGCTCGGGTTGGCACTGTTATTTATCAGTCACGACCTTGCGATCGTTGAGCACATGACGCATCGCGTAGCCGTGATGTATCTAGGAAAAATTGTTGAGTTGGCGGATCGCAAAGAGCTTTTTTCTGCGCCACAGCATCCATACACTGTTGCGTTGTTATCCGCGGTGCCAGTGCCCGATCCACAAAAGAAGACAAATCGTATCGTTTTGCAGGGTGATGTGCCGAGTCCAGTTAAGCGGCCCAGCGGATGTCATTTCCATACCCGCTGTCCTGATGCGATCGAGCGATGCAAGACTGAGGAACCGAAGCAGACCGTATTGAGCTCAGGTCGCATGGTTGCTTGTCATTTGCGAGAGATTTGAGACCCCAGCTTTGGGATCTGTTGACCGATGTTCTGCCGTTAGAGTAGTTTCTATTGTTATTCAGTGGTTCGAATTTCCAAAGGAGATGTTATGAAACGTTCTACGTTGGCGCGGTTGTCCGCTGCCCTGGTTTGCCTGGGTTTTACAGGTCTGGTTCAGGCTCAGACTAAGTGGGATCTGCCTTCTGCGTACGCGCCAGGCAATTTCCATACAGAAAACTTAGAGTACTTCGCTAAAGAAGTTGATACGGCGACCGCTGGAAAGCTAAAGATTGTTGTGCATTCGAACGCTTCACTGTTCAAGGCGCCTGAAATCAAGCGCGCAGTGCAGGGTGGCCAGGCACAGCTCGGAGAGATCCTATTGGTGAACTATGAAAATGAGAATGCCCTGTTCGGTATGGACGGTGTTCCATTCTTGGCATCGAGCTACCGAGATGCGAAGGCTTTGCGTGATGTACAGGTGCCTGCGCTGGATAAATATCTCGCCGGCCAAGGCCTCAAGATTCTGTACACAGTGCCATGGCAACCTCAGGGCATTTACACCAAGCGGCCCGTTTCTTCTGTGGCCGATATGAAAGGCATGAAGTGGCGCGCTTACTCACCCGCCACCGCCAAAATGGCTGAGCTCATGAACTTGCAACCTGTAACAATTCAGGCCGCAGAGTTGAGTCAAGCGCTGGCAACGGGTGTCATCGAAACATACGTTTCGTCTAGCGCAACTGGCATTGATAGCAAAACTTATGAGAGCTTGAAATACTTCTACGAGGCACAGGCTTGGATTCCTAAGAATGCTGTCTTGGTTAATTTGAAGGCCTTCAATGCGCTTGATAAGGCGACACAAGATGCTGTGGTGAAGGCTGCAGCTGCTGCTCAAGAGCGCGGTTGGAAGATCAGCGAAGAAAAAGAAGCCGTCTTCAAGAAGACGCTGGCAGATCGCGGTATGACTGTTGCACCTCCTTCCGCTGGTTTCATGGCTGATCTAAAGAAAGTTGGAGCAACCATGCTGACAGACTGGGAGAAGAAATCTGCTCCACAGGGTGCGCAGTTGATTGCTGACTACCGTAAGGCAGTCTCTGCAGCGAAGTAATTCTATTCTGTGCTTTATAACGTTCTAAAGGTTGTGCCTCCGCTATGAGAAAATTTCTCGATGGTCTGTATCTCGTGGCTGGAGGCATCGCTGCATTATGCGTGCTGTCTATATGCACGCTCATGATCGGTCAAAGTGTACTGCGCGAATTCGGTGTCAAGACAGGCGCGGTAAATGATATCGTTGCTTGGCTTTGTGCTGCTGCTGCATTTTTGGCTATGGCACATGCGTTTAAGCATGGTGATTTTGTTCGAGTCACACTACTAATAGAGAAGCTACCACCAAATTGGCGACAGCGATTTGAGTTGGCTTCACTCGGTGTTGCGATTGTTTCGGTGGGATATCTTGCATGGTCCGCCACACTATTCACATATGAAAGCTGGGTATTCAAAGATACCGCTGGTGGGTTGTTGCCTGTGCCCATGTGGATCCCTCAGCTAACTTTCTTGGTTGGCGCTTGGTTATTTTTTATTGCAGTGCTCGATGAGTTCATTATTGTGGCAAGAGGTAATCGTCCAACTTACGTCGTTGCCGTAGAAGAGCGTCACGCCCAAGGCGATTTTTCGTCCGACGTTTAATCCATACATATTGTTAAAAGAAGATCATTGATGGATACCCTCGGGATTGGTTTGTTTTTATTGATCGTGATGCTGATGTTGCTGTCCGGCGGCATTTGGATTGCGATGACTTTGGCAGTTTGTGGTTGGATTGGCCAGGCTCTTTTCGTAAATACTCAGCCTGGCAAAAATCTCTTCTCCGCATTTTGGGAGAGTAATGCGTCTTGGGAGCTTGCCGCGCTACCTCTGTTCATTTGGATGGGAGAGATCCTCTTCCGTACCAAGCTGAGCGAGGAAATGTTCGAGGGATTGAGACCCTGGTTGAATCGGATCCCCGGACGCTTAATGCACACAACGGTGTTGGGCTGCGGAATTTTTGGATCGGTGAGTGGATCCTCTGCTGCGACTTGTGCAACCATCGCGAAGGTGGCTCTGCCTGAGCTAAAAAAGCGTGGATACGATGAGCGCCTTGCACTAGGTGCGTTAGCAACCTCGGGTACTTTGGGTATTTTGATTCCACCGTCTATCACCATGGTGGTGTATGCCGTGGCGGCTGACGCATCCATCATTCGTATCTTTCTTGCGGGCTTCATTCCTGCCGCAATTTTGATGGCGCTCTTCATGGGATATATCGCTTTTTGGTCGATTCGTAATCCATCGAAAGTTCCAGCGGCTGATCCTCCAAGCTCTTTTTGGTACAAAATAAAGAAAAGCGGCAATCTCATACCTTGCTCTGCTTTGATTATTTTCATTGTCTGGGTCTTGATCGCGGGTTATGCCACTGCAACGGAGTGTGCAGCCTATGGCGTTTTCGGCTCGCTTGCTATCGCAGCCTATAGTCGCTCGTTAACCTGGAAAAACTTCTGGGAAGGTTTGATGGGCACGACGCGTACCAGTTGCATGATCATGATCATTTTGGCGGGAGCCGCTTTTTTAACCAAGACAATGGCTTTTACCGGCGTGCCGCGTGAGCTTGCCGAGTGGGTCAACAGCATGCAGTTATCTCCACTTGCTTTGATCGGCTGCTTGGTTGTCGTTTACTTAATTCTCGGTACCGCCCTGGATGGCATCAGTATGATTGTGCTGACCGCGGCTGTTGTGTTGCCGATGATCCAGAAAGCTGGATTTGACTTGATCTGGTTTGGTATTTTTATCGTCCTGTTGGTTGAGATCGCTGAGGTCACGCCTCCGGTTGGGTTCAACCTGTTTGTTTTGCAAAACATGACGGGTAAAGATAGCAACACGATTGCTCATGCTGCGATTCCATTCTTTATGTGTTTGGTTATATGTATTGTTCTTGTAACGATCTTCCCGGAGATCGTTACCGTTTTGCCAGATTACGTCATGGGTAAAGAAAAGTAGTGTTGCTCGGATATACAACGCTTACATAGCAGATAGATAGCCGAGTATCGCAGACCCAGCGATTGTTTCGATAGCACTACGTTTGTAGATAAAGATCGCGGCAGCTGCAACTGCCGCGATCCCAACCGCTTTGAGATCGATGCCGCCCGACCATCCGGTGGGCCAGCCAACGTGCATCGCAAAAAATAAAGCGAGGTTAGCGATGACGCCGACAACCGCGGCTGTCACGCCTGTGAGTGCGGCAGTGAACGCTACTCGTTCATGCGTGCTCTCGATGAACGGAGCGCCCGCTAATATAAAAATAAAAGATGGAAGAAACGTAAACCAAGTCACGATCAATGCAGCGACGACGCCTGATAGTGCTGCCAGATCGGGACCCAGTGCGCTTTGAGTGAATGCACCGACAAACCCGACGAATGCAACGATCATAATCAGCGGGCCCGGTGTCGTTTCACCGAGCGCTAAGCCATCGATCATTTGCGTGGGGGTAAGCCATGAGAAAGTTTCAACTGCGGCTTGATAGACGTATGGCAGGACTGCATAAGCCCCGCCGAAGGTTAGTAGGGCTGCTTTGGAGAAGAACCAACCCATCTGTGTGATGGTGTGAGTCCAGCCCCACATGCTGATCATCGCAAGCATGGGTAAACTCCAAAGCACAGCGGCGGCGCTCAATACAACAACAAGGCGCTGTTGACTGAAGCGCGTATGTGCAGCCTGCGGTGTGTGATCGTCGATAATCGCGGTGATTGCTGGAGCATTTGATGAAACACTTGCATGTTTACTCGAAAAGCACTCGGGCGATTTCTTGCTACCAAGCCAACCGATCAGCGCAGCCACCAAAATAATCAACGGAAATGGCAAGCCAAAAATAAACAGCGCAAGAAATGAGGCCACGGCGATTGCCCATAGCCAGGGGTTGTTGAGTGTGCGCGAGCCAATCCGGTAACTGGCTTGGATGACCAAAATGGTGACCGCAGGTTTAATTCCATAAAACAAGCCACTAACAATCTTGGTCTCACCAAAGACCATATAAATCCACGACAAGATGATAATGAGTACGAGGGATGGGAGTATGAAAAGCAACCCTGCAACGATACCGCCCCACGTGCGGTGCATCAGCCAACCCAAATAGGTGGCGAGTTGTTGCGCCTCTGGCCCCGGAAGCACCATACAAAAGTTGAGTGCATGTAAAAAACGCTTGTTCGAAATCCACTTTCGCTTTTCGACAAGCTCGGAATGCATCATGGCGATCTGCCCCGCAGGGCCGCCGAAACTTAAGAATCCAAGTTTGAACCAAAACCAGAATGCCTCGCGACGGCTGATTGAGCGCGGGGGTGCTTTGTTTGAGGTAGGCGGAACACCATCGGGGCGATCAGACATATTCATTCGATTTAAAGACGCTTGCACTATTTTGGTTCATTCTGCGATCCAAGATGGTGCATGCTATGGCGTAACTGGAAATTAGGTAGGAACCGACGTCAATTGACGCGGTGTGCATTTGGCTATGCTTTCGGGCATCATACTTGCTTAACCAATAGTTATGCACCCTTATGAACAAACGCGTTGGCCGAAGCGAGCTGCCTCAATGAGCGAGGAAAGTTTTTGGTCCTCTTGGCAAGCTCGGCTTGAGCTGGACTTCAGTCTGTCTCAAACTGGGGAGCTTGGCAAAACGCGGCTTCATCATAAGCATTTTGGACCCTTACGTATCCAAAAGGCGCTGTACCCCGAAGGGGAGGCCCCCTGTCATGCCATTATTGTTCATCCTCCTGGTGGCATCGCCGCAGGTGACCGGTTAGAAGTTCGCGTTGCCTGTGAGACGGGCAGTCATGGTCTAGTGACAACCCCCTCGGCCGCAAAGTGGTACGGCTCTGATGCCCTTGCTCAGGCCTCGCAGCATATCGATATGTCGCTTGATGGGTTTTTCGAATGGTTGCCCCAGGAGACGATCGTATTTAATCGTGCGCGCGTCGTATCTGATATTTGTATTCGCGTGTCCGAATCAGGCGCCATGATCGGTTGGGATCACCTAATATTTGGAAGGCAAGCCTCTGGGGAAACCTTTGCCGAGGGAAGCTTTAAACAAACGTTACAGTTAGATATAGGTGGTCGCACTGTCTGGGTGGATCGAATGGCGCTGCAAGGAAACGATCCCTTGTTTACGTCGCCGATTGGACTACGTGGACACTTTGCGTTTGCCACGGTTTGGGCTGTATTGCCAAATAACAAAGAGTGGACCGAAGATTTGATGCAAACCTTGCGGCAAGATGCGGCTAATGTTGCCTGGACAGCGTTGTATCCTAGGGTTGTTGTTGGTCGAATTTTGGCATCCCCAATGGAAGTTAAATTTGTATGTCAGGCGGCATGGACAAGCCTGCGCCCGTTGGTGATTGGGCGCAGTGCGGTTGCGCCGCGCTTATGGGCAACTTAATCGCAATTCTATTTTTGTGTAGAGGTCATGATGGATTTAACTCCTAGAGAAAAAGACAAGTTGCTGATTTTTACTGCCGCCTTGCTTGCTGAGCGTCGGCGCGCGCGTGGACTCAAGCTCAATGTGCCCGAGGCAATCGCCTTGATCACTGCTTCAATCATGGAGGGAGCCAGAGATGGCCAAACCGTCGCGGAGCTCATGAGCGCTGGGCGAAATATTCTGACGCGCTCCGACGTCATGGAGGGTGTGCCAGAAATGATTCCAGATATACAGGTCGAGGCGACGTTTCCAGATGGAACGAAGCTCGTGACTGTTCATCAACCAATTCAATAGGGATAGGCGATGACAACGACACCAATGATTCCTGGTCAGATGCTCGTGGCAGATGGCGAAATCGAAATGAATGTAGGTCGCGCTACCTGTAAGGTGACAGTTGCAAACACAGGCGATCGCCCAGTGCAAATCGGATCGCATTATCACTTCGCAGAGACTAATGCTGCTCTGCGCTTTGACAGACAAGCTGCGAGAGGCTTTCGTTTGAATATTCCAGCTGGTACTGCAGTGCGTTTCGAACCTGGACAGGAGCGGGAAGTGGAATTGGTCGCGCTGGCAGGCGATCGGATCGTGTACGGTTTTACTGGCGCAGTGATGGGGGCACTAGACAAATGAAGATCTCAAAACAAGCCTATGCAGAGATGTTTGGTCCCACGACAGGGGATCGTGTCCGTCTGGCCGATACAGCGCTCTTTGCTATGGTGGAGAAGGATTACACGATTTATGGCGAAGAAGTAAAGTTTGGCGGCGGCAAGGTCATCCGTGATGGCATGGGCCAATCGCAACGTATGAGTAAAGATTGTGTTGATACAGTTTTAACAAACGCCTTAATCATTGATTATTGGGGTATTGTGAAGGCTGATATCGGCATCAAGAATGGACGGATCGCTGGTATTGGCAAGGCGGGCAACCCTGATATTCAACCAGGTGTCACGATCGTCGTTGGTCCTGCGACTGAAGTTATAGCGGCTGAAGGTATGATCGTGACTGCGGGTGGGATCGATAGTCACATTCATTTGATCTGTCCGCAACAAATCGAAGAGGCGCTGAGCTCCGGTGTTACCACCATGATTGGTGGAGGAACAGGACCTGCAACAGGGACTTTTGCGACGACTGTCACGCCAGGTCCTTGGCATCTTGCACGTATGCTGCAAGCGATGGAGTCGTATCCAATCAATATTGGTTTGTTAGGCAAGGGTAACGTCTCCGTGCCTGGGCCGTTAAGAGAGCAAATCGAAGCAGGTGCGGTCGGTTTGAAGCTGCATGAGGACTGGGGTAGCACGCCCGCAGCGATCGACAATTGCTTAAGTGTTGCAGATGAAACCGATACGCAAGTTGCGATTCACACTGACACTCTGAATGAGTCTGGTTTTGTTGAGGCAACGCTCGACGCGATTAAAGGTCGTGTGATTCACACTTATCACACTGAGGGTGCCGGTGGCGGACACGCGCCGGATATCATTCGCGTTTGTGGTGAGAGCAATGTTTTGCCATCCTCCACTAATCCAACTCGTCCTTTCACAATCAATACGCTGGACGAGCACTTGGATATGCTCATGGTGTGTCATCATTTAGACGCTTCAATTGCAGAAGATATTGCTTTTGCAGAAAGTCGTATCCGTCGTGAAACTATTGCTGCCGAAGATATTCTTCATGACATTGGTGCATTCTCAATGATCTCGTCCGACAGCCAAGCAATGGGTCGTGTGGGCGAGGTGATCATGCGAACCTGGCAGACCGCTCATAAAATGCGTGAGCAACGAGGGTCTTTGAGCGAGGTCGGATTCTCTGATCCAGCTACCAGTGACAACGCACGTATCAAGCGCTATATCGCGAAGTACACAATCAATCCTGCAATTACCCACGGGATGGCGCATGAAATTGGCTCGATCGAGGTTGGTAAATGGGCAGACTTGGTTTTGTGGCGTCCAGCTTTCTTTGGCGTGAAGCCTTCAACGGTTATCAAAGGTGGCCAGATTGCGATGGCAGCGATGGGTGATCCAAATGCGTCGATCCCTACGCCGCAGCCAGTGCATTTTCGACCACAGTTTGGTGCGGCGCATAGTGCAATCGCGACGAGTTGTTTGACATTTCTGTCTGGTGCTGCGGTACAGCGCGGCCTGCCTGCAGAATTAGGCTTGCGGCGTCAGATTGCAACGGTGCAAGGTATACGTAGCTTGAAGAAGCAGGATATGAAGCTCAATGCTGCAACGCCTAAGATCACCGTGAGCCCAGAGAATTACAAAGTCTATGCCGATGGTGTGCTGCTCGATTGTCCTCCGGCTAAAGTATTGCCCATGGCGCAACGCTACTTTTTGTTCTAAGGCTTTTGTATGGCGATTACCTTAACGACTAAGCGTCCTGGAAATGATCCGAGCTTGACACAGGAGAACGGTGCCTGGCCGCAGCCTTGGCCTATCTTGTCACTTTCTCTTGAAGATCGACAGCGATCTAGACTTGCGGCAATGCTGCCTAATGGGCGAGCAGTCGCTGTGATTCTCGGGCGTGGTGAACAAATGCAACACGGAGATGTACTGTGTGGTGAGCAGGGCGAGCGGATCTTGGTGCAAGCAGCCGAGCAGGAGTTGATGCAGGTACAAGCGGCAAACATGTATGAGTTAATGCGCCTGGTGTACCACCTGGCGAATCGTCATGTGCGTGCGATGCTCAAAGCAAATGCTGTACTGATTGAACCCGATCCAGTATTGGCCGAGATGGTACGCGGTCTTGGTGGCACGGTTACGCTGGTAAAGGAGCCTTTTATTCCGGAAGGTGGCGCCTACGCGAGTGGACATGGTGGGGGTGCTCATCACCACCATTCGCATCCGGACGAATGTGGGCTAGATGCGCACGATCAGGCCATGGGTAATCTTGGCGAGGAGCTTTCAATTGCAGCCCATGCACGCAACAAGCGCTAACGCTATTCTGGCTGCGCTGCATCTAGCGAGCCCTGCGTTACCAGTGGGTGGTTTCGCGTACTCTCAGGGGCTGGAGCAGGCTATTGAGGATCGCTGGGTCACCGACATGGAAGGCGCTTACCGCTGGATTCACGATAGCTTGGTGCTGAATCTTGCTCGGCAAGAAGTGCCCTGGTGGCTTGCTTGTTATCGTGCGGTTGAGCAAGGTGATTGGACAGGCGTTCGCCATGCGAACGAACAACTGCATGCGATGCGTGAAACGGCTGAGTTCAGACTTGAGTCAGTGCAGATGGGCCACTCCATGGCCAAGCTATTTGCGCAGTGGCCTCAGGGGCAGATCCTAGCTGAGCTTCCAGAGATCGTCTGGGTTTATCCTGCGGCTTACGCTGCGCTCGCCGCTGTCTCGGGGACGACGCAGGAGCTCGCTCTATCAGCGTATTTATGGAGTTGGGTTGAAAACCAAGTGCTTGCTGCGGTGAAGTCTGTTCCGCTTGGTCAGATCGAAGGCCAAACGCTATTGCATCGCTTAAAGGGCGATATCGGGGCTGCCATGCAGATCGCTGAAACAATCCCTCTAGCGGAGGCTGGCACAGCGGCTTTTGGACTTGCAATCACCAGTGCCCGTCATGAAACGCAGTACAGCAGACTCTTTCGAAGTTAAGTCGTGCTCAAGAAGTCGTTTCGGTACATCAGAGTTTAGTTAAAGATAGATTAATAAAGTCACATCTGCAGAATAAGGAATCGTGATGCAAAGTTCTAATCCCTTGCGTGTTGGTATCGGCGGCCCTGTAGGCTCGGGTAAAACGACGCTTGTTGAAGTTCTCTGTAAGCGCATGCGCGACAAGTACAAACTAGCTGTCGTGACAAATGATATTTACACAAAAGAAGATGAGAGACTTCTCGTTGCTGCCGAGGCACTCTCTGCAGATCGCATCATGGGTGTTGAGACGGGTGGGTGTCCCCACACCGCGATTCGCGAAGATGCCTCGATCAATCTAGAGGCGATTGATCGCATGCAAAAGAGGTTTCCAGATTTAGATTTGATATTTATCGAGTCGGGCGGCGACAACCTTGCTGCGACTTTTAGCCCTGACTTGTCTGACTTAACGATTTATGTGATTGACGTAGCGGGTGGTGAAAAAATTCCGCGAAAGGGTGGACCCGGCATCACCCGTAGCGATTTGCTCGTAATTAATAAGACCGATCTAGCCCCCTATGTCGGCGCGAACCTTGAGGTGATGCGGCACGATACGGCGCGTATGCGAGCTGACCGTCCGTGGGTGATGACAAATTTGAAGTCGGGCGATGGCCTGGATGAAGTCATCCGCTTTATTGAAAAAGCGGGGTGTCTCACAACAGATTGAGTGGAGTTATGGCCTTCTGATCAATTTGATCCAGCCGTCTTCCAACCAATTAGCGAGCGCTTCGCGCGCTTGCGAAGATAGGCGTTTCGCAGCAGTGCAGTTGCCAGACAGTTCTCGCTCGTCGGCCAATAGACGTAAGCCGGGTTCAGCGCGTACGTTTGCGACTTCACCGTTGATAAATAACTGTTGACCGCGATAGAGCATACGCGTGCGCCGATCGAGCGCCCAGTGTGTATAAGGCGTGTCGTCATCCCAGCCCTCGAGGCTCTCGTCGTCACCAAATACCGCTGCTTGGTTCGGTTCGGTTAGCCAGCAACCTAAAAAGCGTGTGGCGAGTGCTTCATCAAATTTTATTTTTTTGACGGCACGAACAGCGGCCTGACTGAGTTGCTCTGGTATCTCGGCAGGATGTGCAACAGCTGACTGCGAGGGATCTCGGTAGAGTTTGTCAAGTGCAGGTCCGGGAAGCGGTGGCTCACCATAAGGCCCCGAGGCTAAACCACTTCGCGCAACGATTTGGTCTGCTGCGGCTTCAAGCATCCCCCGCGCGAGCGCTGCTTCATCGGGGGCTCTGAAGCCAATTGAAATGGTCATGCAATCGTTATCAAGCGCGACGCCATCGTGAGCAGCTTGTGGTGGCAGGTACAGCATATCGCCGGGCTCAAGAACGAAGGTTTCATCAGGGGTGAAATGCTTAAGAATCTTAAGCGATAAGCCTTCGATCAGGGTTAGGTCTTTTTGTTGTCCAAAACTCCAACGACGACGACCTTGCGCTTGCAACAAAAAAACATCGTAGCTATCGAAGTGTGGCCCTACGCCGCCGCCTACGGTTGCTAGGCTAATCATCAAGTCATCGAGTCGTGCATCGGGTACAAAACGGAACTGATTCATCAACGCACAGGCGTCGTCGTCGTGGATATCAACGCTTTGTACAAGCAAGGACCAATTTGGTTCTGTTGGCTTAGGTAGGCGAGCAAAAGGTCCACGCTCCATGTGCCAAATCTTTTTTTCTTTCCAAACGAGTCGAGACTCCACGTCGTCCCGTCGACTCAATTTCTTGAGCGCAGGGGTCGAGAGGGGCGGACGAAAGTCAGGAAATGCGCCTTTGATGAGTAAAGGCTTGCGCT
>JACCDO011307060.1_pt1 | contig 16501 bp, 15 predicted proteins | sample 7446101 | NCBI WGS metagenome assembly JACCDO01 (sample SAMN15323440, study PRJNA562643) | freshwater metagenome | isolation source: river surface water | place: USA:Blue River Watershed | collected 2017-08-16 | reverse complement strand
TATGTGATTTTGGAACTTATTCAAAAGATACAATGGATATACATAATAATACGGATAAACATAAAAAATATGTAATTAGACAAAATAAGAAATAAAAATCGGCATTTTAAATTTCAAAAGGTGTAATATAAATGGAAACCGTGGTTTTGTTGAATTATGGAAATACACTTCAAATGGTTCAGAAGTAAGTGGTCCTCTGACTATGCACATTGATGATAATGGTGGTGTAGGTTATGCTGTTGAAACATGTATTTTTTATTTGGATAAAGATAATTCTGTATTAGGAGGTGGATTATATTATGTTGAAAATATTAAAGAAAACAAATTTTTGGGGATTATTCCATATTATGAAAAAGAAACTAAGTATTTAGATGTGAGTAGTTGTATGGTTGTGTTGCTAAATGGAAATCTATATCACAGACCAAAATCAATTTCAGGTTTTGGAACAAGAAAATGTATTATTATTCAATTTGAATCATTAGATCGAAATTGAATAACAAAAAATTGAAATTGATATTAATTTATTAACTAACTAAAATTAAATAGTAATGATTAGTTTAACTCATGTATTAGAGTATATAATTGAATTTAAAAATCCAGTTGATTTATTTGATGTAATTTATCAATTAAAAATTATAACAAGGAATGATTTTATAGGAAATAGTAAGAAAATAATAATTTGTAGATTATCTCCATATAAAAAATATCAAACTATAGATGATGATCCAATCAACCGATTTGCTATTTCAAAATTTATTGCTTCACATGCAAATAAATGGAATAATAGTTCGGATCGAGTAATATTTACTGGTTTTGAAAGAACTTTTAACTTACACAAAGAAGAATTTAAGCAAGATTATCAAGAGTTAAATGATAATTTAGATAAATTTGAAGAACATTATAATGAAATTATTGAGTTATCAAATGAATTCGAAAAAACTTGTGATAAATTAGAATTAACCAAAGAAGAATTCAAGTTAATTGACTCGATAAATAAATTTCCTGGTCTTAAAGATAATATAAGTTTTATGGGTTGGAGGGATACATGGATTGTTGAATAAGTTAAAATAGTTTGTATTTTTTTAGAAAACTTGTTGTTCTTGACCACAAAGTTTATCACCAACTCCGCATAAATAAGGAATAGTATTTGCACTAACTTTATATATTTCATTATATATTCCACTTCCTAAATGATATCTTAGAATTTGATTGTAATAATTAAATGAATTAATTTTTACCTTAGTACCTGTAGTAAAAATAGTTACATATCTTGTTCCAGAACAAACTAATTGTTGTAACATAGGATGATCCATATATAACACTCTAACAGCATCTTGAATTGTTCGAGGAGTAATTGTTTTTTCACCTTTACCTTGCATTATAATTATCGAGGCTTTTACAATTTTAATAACATCATTTTCATCCATTTTTAAATTTAAAATATTAATAGATTTTTATATTTATTATAAATCAACTTTTTTATAAAATATTAATATAGAGAAAAATAGATGGATTTAAAAATATTGATTACTATAATATTATTTTTTGTGATATTATTTTTAATACATAAATATGATGAAATTAAAAAAGAATATAGTGAAAAATGTCTTAGTTTAAAATTCTGGAAAAAAAAATATAAAAAACATCATGAAGAAATATTTAATTTTTTAAATGATTTAATAGTATTTTTAGATAAGCACAAAATAAAATATTGGGCTCATGCGGGAACATTATTAGGAGTTATAAGACATAGTGGATTTATTCCTTGGGATGATGATATTGATTTAGGTTATATTGATGAAATAGATTCAAATGGTATAAATAAAACAGAAATATTAATTGAGGATTTAAAAGCAAATGGGTATTATATATTAAATAATTTTTTTGGATATAAAATATATCACAACAAATATCCAAATAAATTTATTGATCTATTTAAATTTAATATAAAAAATAACATAGCTTATCAAACTGATATGGCAATAATTTTATGGCCTAAAGAAAATTATTATCTTGAAGAACTATTACCATTAACAAAAGGGAAATTTGAAGATATTGAAATACCAATTCCAAAAAATTCAGTTAGTTTTTGTATAAGGGTTTATGGTGAGTCATACTTAGATGTATTTTATTTACAAGCACCTCATTATAATACTTTTTTTGAAAATGTTATAGATTCAATTGGTATTTATGCTAATTCAGAAAAAAAATTATATATAAAAGAACTAAAATAAATAAATTTTAATCTGAATCTGAATCTTTTATTCCAAATTTCTTTTTAATTTGGGATGAATAGTTAGATTTTCCAATAAATTCGCCAATATCATCACAATTATCATCATCAGAATCTTTAGTTCTACTCATATAATTTGTTTTTAATTTAGAAACAGATTTTTCAGCACATTTAGTATTTTTTGTAGATACAAAAGGATTAAATTCTGTTTCAGGTTCAGAATCTGAATCTTTTAAATTAATTTTGCCAAGAGTTTTATTTGATATAGTTGATTTTCCAGTCTGATATTTATTAAAATCTTGTCCAGATTGTTTGTTTGCTATTATTGTTGTTTTAGTACTTTTGGTAGTTTTAGTTGCTTTTGTTGCTCTTGTTTTTTTTGTTTTATCCTCTGCAGTAATTTTAGGATAAGAAATCTTTACAGAATGATAAGAAGAATTATCATCTTCCTCAGAATTTGATTGAGCAATATCTAGTTTTGAATAAGAAGGATATTTACTTACTAAAGTTGTTCTTTTTTTAACACCTTCAGATGTTAATCCAAGAGTTGTATAAAATGCTCCATGGGCCTGACTTTCTTGGATTAATTCGTTATTAATCATATTTCTGAGCAATTCTTTCCACCATTTTTCACCTCCATAAAAATTGCCAGAACCAAATTCAGAATAATCACTCATATAATCCTTAACTTTTGATTGTTTTCCAGTTAATATATTAATTAACATTCCTGATCCAAATTTATCATTAATTTTAGACAATATATTTAAAACCATATAGACAGGTAAGGTATAATCAGCCATTTCAAGTGTTTTATAAGTTGAAGAAGTTTTACGATTACAGTTATCACAATTAATACATGATTCCATCTTTTGTCCAAAGTTTTCTAAAATAACTTTACGTCTACATTCAGATGAAAAAACATATTTTTCAATTTGTCTAATTTGATTTTCTTGATATGCTTTTTGTATAGGATTTTCTATAGATTTTAAAAAATATCTATTAACTTTAAAATCCTTTTCAGAATAAAATAGTACACATTCAGATGGTTTACCATCTCGACCAGCTCTTCCTATTTCCTGATAATATGATTCGATATTTTTAGGACAATTATAATGAACAACTAATCTGACATTAGGTATATTAATTCCCATACCAAATGCAATAGTAGCAATAATACATTTGATAGTTCCATCGATAAAATCTTGTTGAACTGCTTGTCTTTCTAAATCTCCCATACCAGCATGATAAGATTCACATTTGATACCTAAAATCTTATTAATTTTTTCTGCAAGTAAATCAGTTTCATCTCTTGTTTTGCAATAGATGATAATATATTCATTAGAATATTTGTTTAATAATGTTGAAATATTTAACATGATGTCGTCATATCTAGGTTGAACTCTTATAAGTAAATTAGGTCTATCAAAATTACCAACAATTAATTCAGGTTCTGATAATTTTAATATTTTTACAATGTCTTCACGAACTTTTGTACTTGCAGTTGCTGTAAGAGTAAGAATTGGAACTGTAGGTGCCCAGTTTCTTATGACACCAAGTTTGGTATAACCAGGTCTAAAATCTAACCCCCAAGTTGAAACAGCATGTGCTTCATCAATACAAACAAAAGCTAAATTATTTTTTACATCAAGTTCTGTTATAAAATCTTCTGCGGTTATTAAGTATTCAGGAGTCATATATAATAATTTATTCTTACCTGATAAAATTTCTTTCTTCATTTCTTCTTTTTTCTTTTTAGTATTATCTGAATTAAAAACTGCAACAGGAATTTTTTTATTTTGCATTTCTAATCCTTGTTCATGCATCAACGCAATAAGTGGACTTACTACAATAACACATTTTCCTGTAATTAAATGAGGAAGTTGATAACATAGTGATTTACCAAATCCAGTTGCTAATATAGCACAAATATCTGTTTTATCATTAAGAACTTTACGAATAATTTCAAATTGAGTAGGTTTTAATTCATCATATCCCCAATATTTTTTTAACAGTAAGTTATATTCCGATTTAAGTTCTGATTCAGTTTTAATTTTTACCTGTGATTTTTTTACTTGTTTAGAATCTTCTGAGTCTGATAATGAATTAACTGAATTTACTGAATCAGAATCATCACTGTCTACTTTAAAAGTAGATTTTTTTGATTGAGTTACAGTAATATTTTTTTTTATATTTTTATCTTTTGATTTTGAGTATTTGGATGGTATAATTTCAATTGATTCGACTGAATCAACGTCAGAATTATCTGATAAATTTTTTATAGGCTCTGTAGTATTTTTATTAGTTTTTTTATTAGTTTTTTTTGTTGTTTTTTTAATAGATTTTTTAACTTGACTAGAATCTTCAGAATCTGAAGAGTCAATTAAATATTTTTTTCTTAAAAACGACATATTTAATATATACTATTTATATTTAATATAATATAATCAATTTTTATCCTTAAGATATATATATAATAATTAAATATGAATTTTTCTATAAGTTTTCTTCTTTTGTTAATAATGTTTACAATAACAATTGTTTATACTTATTATCACGATACAAGTATGTTTTTATTTATTCTACTTTTATTAACAGTATTTTTTTATATGTATGAACTTGTTGGATATGAAATTGAAAAAATTACTGGACCAGTTCATACTTTGGAAAAAATATATGCAAATTTTTTAAATAAAATAGTTAAAACTGATTATAAGAGTATTGGCGGAATGGTTAATGATATGATAAAATATCAGTAATCAGTCAAAAACTAATATAGAAGGAATTTGGTATTATTAATTGTATGATAAAATAGATTAATTAAAATTTATTTTTTTTACTATAACATATTATAATGACACAATACATCATAAAATTTTTTTTATTATTATTATTAATTGTTGTTATTTATACAGTATTAGCAGCAACAGAATTTTATTCAGGTATTAATTTTCATGAATATTTTAATCCAGATTTATATAAACTTCCGACACTATTAGAAATACCGAATGTTAATGATAATGAAAAAGAAGAGTTTATTAAAAACATAGAAATAGGTAAATATATAGCTAATAATAGTAGAATTGTGATTTGTAGTCTTGCAAGAAATATTTCAGAAATTTTTGAAAAAAGTAAAGAAAGAATGGAGTATATTGTAAAAAATTTTAAGGAATACAAAATTGTTATTTTTGAGAATGATAGTAATGATAATTCTAGAGAATTAATTAAAAATTGGTCAAAAAACAATAAAAATGTAATTTTATTAAATTGTTGTGATTTAGGTAATTGTGAATGTAAATTAAAAACAAAAACAGGTTACGAATATGGAGGTGTATCATTAGATAGATTTAAAAAAATGGCATTATATCGTCAACAATATATTGATTATATAACAAAGAATTTAAATGATTATGATTATATGTTAGTAAATGATTTTGATCTTGATGGTAATATTAACATTTATGGTTTATTTGATTGTTTAAGTAAAAAAGATTGGGCAGCCATATTTTGTAATGGAAGAACACCTTTATTTGGAACATTTGGTTCAATAACTTTAGCATATGACTCAATTGCTTTTTTATTGAAAGATGATAATTATAATCAAAATAAGTATAATATAATGTATTTTATAAATAAAACATATGAAATGAATAATGAATTAGAAAAAAATCATTATTTTGAAGTTAAATCTGCATTTAATGGTTATGGTATTTATAAAATAAAAAGCATTATTGGATGTTCATATATTGGAAATAATAATTTATGTGAACATGTTAATCTTGCAAAATGTTTATATGATAAAAATGAAAAAATATACTTAAATTCTTATTGGACAGGATATTTTAACCACCAAGGAGAAAATCCATTTTATGTTATTATGATGAATTTAAAAAATTTATTTTTAGACAAATAATTTTTTATAGTTAATGAAATTCTTTTATTAAAATTGGTTCTTCAAATTTAATAGGAACTAAATAATTTTTAGATTCAATAATATCATCTATCATATATGGAAATAAATTATCCTCTTTCATAATATTATTTTCTTGAAAAATTTTAGTAATCAAATTTAAACAATATATTCCATTTTCATTAAAATTATAATTTTTATATTTTATAATGCTTTCGTAAAATTTATCCATATTTATATACTTATATAAATTATTTTTATAAATATGAATACGATGTTCATTTGTATTTTTAACTCTTTCAACAAAGTTCATAATTTGAAAACCATTTTTTTCTTTTTTTGCTAATTTACAATAATGATGATTTTGATTTGATTCTATAATTAAGATATTTTCTTGTGAACTTTTATAAATTATACCACAATGTGTAAAAAAAGTTTTTTGCAAACACAAAAGTGTATGAAATAATGGTTCACCAATATTATCACAATAATAACTTCTAAATAAAACAATATCACCAGTATTTAATTCTTTGGATAAAATTTGTGGATCGACATATTTTGTTGTAATATATTTATTAGTAGACATTCTAAAATTTATTATTATTAAAAATGTACATATAACCAATATAACTATCATAAATGTTATTGTTTTATTTTGATTATTAATAAAAATTTTATTTAAATAAATTATTAATGATAATAAAATTAAATATGTTAATATTATAAAAATATTGTTCTTAAGATAAAAATCATAATTTTTATAATTATTTATTTTGTATTTTGATAATTCATCAAAAAACATATTATATATTATAATAATATTTTTTTATTAAGATCAATATTTATAAAAATAATTTGTGAAGGAATAGAATAAAAGTTATAAATAAAATCCAATAATTAAATTATTAAGTAAATAAATCCATAATAGTATAAAAACGGTAGTAAATAAATATTTTTTGTTAACATAATATATAATGAATTTAAAAAATTTATTAATAATTTTAATAATAATCTTAATAATAGTGAATTATAAGATTCTAGATATTTATAAAAATGATATATTTTTTGGAATAAGACGATTATTTTATAAAATTGAATATAATAACAATAAAAATAATTTTTTAATAACTAAAGAACCAAAAATTTTAATAATAAGTTTTGACAACAGAAAAAATTTGAATTATTTAGATATACATAATCAAAATATTATCAACTACTGTAAAAAATGGAAAAATATTAATTATGAATTTATAGATAAATGTGATAAAAATGTTTATTGGTGTAAATTATATATTTTATTAGAAAAATTATTAACCAATAAATATGATTATGTTATGTGGATGGATTCTGATACAAAAATTGTAAATACAAATTTTTCAATACAAAAATTTGTTAACTCTTATTCAAGTGATATATTTATCGGACATGATGACAATAATTATATAAATAATTTATATAATATTTTAAATGTTTTGTGTTCAGGTGTTTTTATTATTAAAAATTCAACAATTGGGATAAATTTTATAAAAGATTGCTTAGACTATTATGAAAAATCAAATTGTAACACTAACAATAAATTAAATGGAATATATGCAAATTTATGTTATGAACAAGGCGTAATGAATTATTATATATTTGAAAAATATATGAAATCTACAACTATTGTAGACCAATTTATTTTTAAAAATACTTATAATTGTGACTATGCTAGTTTTATTTTGCATAAATATGGTTCTAACTCGGATGAAAATACATATAATTGTTTTATTAAAAATAATTAGATTGATAAAAATATTGCAGATAATGATTCTAACTTAAATAATTAGAATGCAATAAAAATAATTCTAAGATAATAAACCAAAACAATATAGTAGATTTAATTTTTTTATTGTTTAATATTAATATAAAAATTAGTAATATTAACATCGCATTAATAACATAAGTCATTCTAATTGTAAAGATTGGAACATTTAATAACCATGAATAATATTCCAATCCCAAATTATCCATAACTCTATTTGTTATACATTTATTATTATTACCAATAGTTGATTCATCTTCCTCTCTTATTTTAATAATATTTTTATTCGATGTATAATAGTTAAAATCATTTTTAAAATTATTAATTGCAATTTCAAAATCAATATGATATCCAGTTTTACCAATTTGCTTTAATAATTTTTGCGCACCCTTTTTTGATATTATATAGCCACAGGTTTGTAAAGGAAAAAAAGGTTTACCAAATTTATAATCATCAATTTCAAACTCAGTTTTATTAAATCCACAACCAATATTTACACAATATAAACTCAAATAATCAACATCATATTTAGATAATTTAGGTTCTAATTTTTTAATAATTTCAACTGATTCATTTGTTAGCATTGTGTCATCTTCTAAAACCAAATAATAATCAGTATTTTTAGTATTTGTTAATTGTTCCCATAGTTGTTTATGAGATTCTGCACAACCAATAATTCCTTTATTACATAATAAATTTTTACACAAAAATGTTATTTTATTATCAATTTCATTTTTAATAATTTTACTGCCGTCTACAGCTCTAAATCTATTAAATTTTAATCCCAAGTCAGTAAGATTTTTATTTACTTTATCTAATCTATCCTTACTTTTATCCATATTAATAACCCATATATTTTCCAATATCATTTATTAAATTATATATAATCAATTTATATAAAAATTTATTGTTGATATACAATTAAAATAAATGAAGTACAATTAAAAATAATTATTTTAAATAAAAATTGATTTTAATTAAATTTATATCAATATCAATAAGTAAGAAAAAATTGGATGAATAATTTACCATTTAGTGAAAAATATAGACCAAGAAAGGTTGAAGATCTTATTCTTGATAAAATTATCGCAACTAAAATAGCAAGTATAATTAAAAACAAAGATATTCCAAACATTATATTCACTGGAAAATCAGGTGTAGGAAAAACCTCTACAATTCATTGTATAGCTCGTGCAATTTATCCTCGTGAATATCATGAATCGATCATAGAATTAAATGCATCTGATGATCGTGGAATCAAGTCTGTCCATGAAACAATTATAAACTTTTGCAAAAGAAAAGTAGAATTTAAAGAAGGATTCGCACAGCATAAATTATTAATTTTAGATGAAGCTGATAATATTACTCCAAAAGCACAACGATTAATCAATTCAATCATGGAAAAATTTCCGACAACTAGATTTGCTTTTACATGTAATAATTCATCAGATATTATTGAATCAATTCAATCTCGATGTATTATAATTAGATTTACAAATCCTCCAGTATCTGATTTTGTTGATAGAATTAAATTAATTTGTGAAAACGAAAAAATTAAATATGAAGATTCGGCTTTAAGCTATATGTTTGATGTATGTCAAAGAGATTTAAGACAAACTTTAAATATGTTAGAATTAACTTATAGAACTTATAACAAAATTACAGTTAAAAATTTAAATAAAATATGTGATATTCCATCTCAAGAAATCTTAAATGATTTACTTGTACATATCACAAACAAAGATGTAAAACAAATTTGTACAATGATTACTAAATTTCAAAATCAAGGTTATTATTCATTGGATGTTTTATTACATTTCATACAATATATAAAAAATAATCAAAACATATCAGAAGAACAAAGAATATCATTGGTTGGTGTTTTATCAAACAGTTCATATGTAATGAGTAAGTCTTCAACAAATTATATACAATTAACAGGTGCATTATTATTATGTATCTGATAAATAATTTTAAAGTTTTTATATAAAAATTGATTAATTTATTACATAATCAAGTTTTATTATATTTAAATAATAGATAATATAAAAATGATTTTTCTTGAAAAGTCAAAAATTTTAAAGGATGTTATACATAATTCAATTGAGATAACTAGAATAGCAAATTCAATTATCGATACTAAAATTTTTCAGAGATTACGTAATTTACATCAACTTGGTGTGTGTTACATGGTTTTTTCAAATGCAAACAATAATAGATTTGAGCATTCGATAGGAACCTATCATCTTGTTGATGTGCTTCTTAAGAATTTAATTACAAATTCTTCTCCATCTGAAATAAATTCAAGTATTTTAGAAATTGAATTTATCAAAAATTATTTATTAAAAAATTTTGAATTAGAAGATAATGAGGTTAATTTAAAATTTATTTCTAATATTAAAACAAATTTACTTGATGATTATATTATCGAATTAATTAAAATCGGAGGATTGGTTCATGATTTAGGACATGGTCCTTTTTCTCATCTGTTTGACGAATGGTTACATTCTTCTGAATCAATTAGTATTGAAAATGAATTGTTAGAACATGAAAACAGATCTATTTTACTGTTGGAAAAAATTATAAATGAAACATTTTTAATATGTGATGAAGAAACTTATTATTTAAAAGAATTTATAACTAAAGATGCATTTCAATTTATTGCTGAAATTATTAATCCTAAAGAATCTACACCACAAAACTTTATTTTTCAAATTGTATCAAATTCTTTAAATGGTCTAGATGTGGATAAATTAGATTATCTGTATAGAGATTCATTTTATTTTGGTGCTGGAATACCATTTGATTTACAAAGAATTATATCTCATGCGCAAGTTATCTCTGGTCATATTTGTTTTCCAGAAAAAATTTCTTACGATATATATAAGGTGTACAGAACAAGATATGATTTACATAAACAATTTTATAATCATAAAACTGTAGTAAGTATTGAATATATGATAAGAAAAATATTGGAAAAATTAGATAAATTATTAGGAATTTCTGATATAATTGAAAATAAAGATTTAGACAAGTTTGTTGAATTGACCGACTCGATAATATTTGATACAAGTAAAATATTGAGAAATTTTAATTCAATCTATCAAATGCATAAAAAAGATCTTGATTTTATTGATGAGATAATTGATAGATTAAATAAGAGAGATATATACAAATGCTTATACACTGGTTCATTTAATACAGATCAAACAGATATAGATGAAAAAATTGCCGAGATTGTTAATGATTCTGAAGAATTAGGTATTGATGTAAGTAAATATTCAAGTGAATATATTTATCCTGTAAAATTAAAAATTGGTTTGTTGTCAGGAAAAAAATCTCATCCATTTGATAATTTATATTTTTACAATTCACATGGAAAAGTTCATATTTTATCAAAAGAAAAAATATCTCATTTAATGTCTTCATTTTATCAAGAAATGATAGTTCATATTTTTTATATGGTATAAAAATAGATATTTTTTATAAAAATTAACAATTCAATTTATATATTTGTTGATATCAAAAATATATAAAACTAACTATAATTATGACTGAATTTAATAAAAAAATTATTTTAGAATATAATTTTTGTATAGACTTTGGAACTTGTAATTCTGTAATTTCTTATTCAGACGGAGAAAAAATTATGCAATTTCAAGATGAAATAACTAATGATGTATTATTACCAACCACTATTTATTTTATTGAAAATGAAATAAAAAAAGGTATTGATATTTGTGATTTAAAACCATTTGTTCATTATATGATTGGTTCTAGTGCAAATGATTTATTATCAAGTGAAAAAAATAATTTTATGTATTTTTATCAATTTAAAAGATTTTTAGGGATAACATCAAAATCTATTGATAAATATAAAAAATTTTTAGAAAAATTTGGATTTGAATATACAACTGACGAGGATACTATATATTTTTATATAAAATTTTCAGATTCAGAAGATAAATTAAAATTATCAATTGTGGATTTAATTAAACTTTACTTTTTAGGGTTACTTCAAAATATTAAATCTAAATTTAATTTTGATAAAGAATCTCAAGTGTCAACTATAATAACTTGTCCTGCATATTTTAATGATTTACAAAGATCACAATTAAAAAGAGCTTGTGAATCGGCTGGATTTGTTGTAATCAAATTATTAAATGAACCAACAACTGCTGCAATATATTATATAAATAAATATTTTGAGAAAGATTTAACAAATAATTTAAATTCTACTAAATTTATAATTTATGATTTAGGTGGAGGAACTATAGATACAACAGTTGTTGAATATCATATTGATAATAATACTTGTGAAGTTATTGATATAGATGGAAATAATGGACTTGGTGGTATTGATATTGATAATATCATAATTTCAGATATATATGAAAAATATTTTATTGATAAGAATAATTTAAAATGGAAAAGCAAAATAAGAAAATGTGCTGAAGAAATTAAAATAAAACTAACTTATCATTCCAACCATGATATATTTTTAGAATCAGTACCAATTTGCTCTAATGATAAAATCATTATTAAGGATAATTTAAAAATTTCATATTCAAAACATATATTTAATCAATTGATTAATGATTTGGTTGAAAAAATGATTGAACCAATTAAAACTATGTATAAAAAATATGAAACCAATAATGTGATTTTTATAGGTGGTCCAACTCAGATACCTTTACTTCAAAATAAAGTTAATTCATATTTAAATTTAAATGTGAAAACATCTGAATTATTTGATAAAAATAATACAAATCTTTATAAAACAATAGTGTCACAAGGTGGAACATTATTATCAAAATTATTAGAAAAAAAATCAGATTTTTCTTTACTTGATATTATTCCTATGAATATTGGTATATCTGATACTGAAAATCAAATGGTTATTATGATAGAAAAAAATTCTAAAATACCTTTGCAAATTGAAAAAACTTTTACAACATCACATGATTGTCAAAGAACTATAGATATAGAAGTTTTTGAAGGAATTGATGTAAATTGTAAATTAAATACCTTTATTGGTTCTTATAAAATTGTTGGTATTCCACCCCTTTCAAGAGGTAGTATTTTAATCAAATTATTATTTAAAATTAGTTATAATGGGATATTAGAAATTTCAATAAATGGATATAAAAATTCATCTGGTGATAATACAAAATCATTTGATTTTAAGTTATGTGAAAATATTAGATTAATTCCTTCAATGGTTGCTAAAGATTTACTTAAAAAAATATTATTTACTAGTCTTAAAAAAAATTAGTTTAGTTAATAGATAAAAATTATTTTCTATAGATAAGATAATAAATGAGTGATAAAAATAATTTAGAAATAATTAATCAAGAAACATTAGAAGATGTTACAGATGATATTTTAAAAATATTTGGTAATGTCGAAGACTATTTAACAAAATCAGAATGTAGAAATGTTTTGAATATAATATTTGAAGCATTGTTTGACGAAAAATTAAAAACAAAAAATTTTAATTATATTTTCAAGTTAATTTCAAAAGATGATGAAAAAAAAATATCTAAAAAGGATTTAGAACCTGTTATACGTTCTTTTATAGTGTGTTTTGATGTAAATTTTATAACAAATTCCCATTCATTTAATGATAAAGTTTGTATCAAAATTGGTAAACATCTATTACCAATTACATATTATATTAAAAAAAATGGAGAATAAGTTAGATTTGTGCATTTGTTTGTTTTTTATTGAAATATTTTATTTGTAAAACATTTCAAGAATTAAATTAGCTATTTCTTTACCAATAATTACACCATAATTATTTGAATATGATGAATCTACCCCACCTAAATATCTGATCATCCATATATATTCAATAATATCATCCCAAGAACTAATTTCTAAAGGAATATTGTTTGATCCAATTATTTGTTTAGTTTGATCATTTAAAATAGGTATAATTAAAGAAGCCAAATTTATTTTTAAACTAGGATTTTCTTGTTTAAAATAACTTGATATTTCTAATAATTCAAAACTATTCATTATTATATTTAAATCTTGAACATTATCACCTATAATATCTTTCAAAATATTGGAACCAGTTGAAATCAATCCTATATCTTTTGAAATAAAAGAAGGACAAGACGAGTCTTCGGATATAGAAGTTATTGGTATAAAATTTTTATCAAAATTTTGACGTACAAATTGAATAGGACATGGATCTAAAATTGTATATTTAGTATTGTATATTACTATTGATGATTGAAATAATCCACAATTTAAAATATGAAAAAATTTTATTTGATCAATCTGAGGAACTAAATTATTTTCATAATAAGAAATTAGAAAATAATTTAAAACTCCAGATGCAGTTAAATTACTTAAAAGTTCATCAAAAAAATTAATAATCACTTTTTTTTCTTCTGATATATCATTAATCGATTTAAGATATCTGTTTGTTTCAGTAACCTTATCTATATTTTTATATTCATTTAGAATAAAACTATTTATTAGTTCAGTAACTTTTTCATTTAATAATCCATTGATATTTTTCCAACCACTTCCAATCATAATTTGATTTTCCATTAAAATCCAACTATTTTGATTTATGTTTGATAAATCTTGTTCATCATTTATTTTTAAACTAAATTTATAATTCGGAATTAATATTTGCTCATTAGAATCTTTCCAACCATCTTCATCTCTTAAATTATAATATTCATATAATTCTTTTTCTATTTTTGATAATTCTTCTTGATATTTATCTTTAAAATCCACATATTTATTATCAATTAAAATATTCTCAGCAAAAGAACTTATTGAATCAAATAATATTTTAGAATTAAAAGTTGTATTTAATAAAGATAGACCTAAAATAAATATATGAATATGATAATATATAATATTTTCAGGCTCTAATTCAAAAATAAAACTAGGATTAAAACCATCTGTTGATTTGATACTCATTATATACCCAAGAGAGTTATATATAATAGATGAATACATAAAAAGGGTTCTAGTAGCAAAAGTAGTATATAATTTTTTTTCAATTATTAAGTATAATACTATTCTTAAAAACATAGTAAATTCCATAGTGATCTATATAAATATATATAGAATATTAAAAAATTATTACTTATAAAAAAATTGAAATTAATTTAACATGAAAATTATTATATATACTTAATATAGATACATGTCACAAATGTTTATTAACGCAAATTCAAAGACTTTCTCAATCCAAGCCAATTCAGTTGGTGCTGCTAAAGCTGAGCTTGAACGTCTCACTGGAATCAACCCAGGAGCTTACAAGCTTAGACACGGAAGTAAGATGCTAAATGATGATGTCAGCTTTTCAGAATACGGAATCGGTGCAGATAGCACTCTAGACATGTTTGTACCTCTTCGTGGAGGTGGTAATGAAGGTGGAACCAAGCAGATTTTCATCAAGACTCTTCAAGGCAAGACTATGACTCTTGATGTTGCTGATGGTGACACTATTGCTTCAGTCAAGCAAAAGATTTTCGAGAAGGAAAACATTCCTCAAGATCAACAACGCCTTGTATTTAATGGTAAGCAACTTGAAGACAATATGACTATCAGTGATTATAATATCCAAGCAGATGCAAATATCCATTTAGTGCTTAGACTCAGAGGTGGAGGTATGCAAGTATTTGTAAAGACACTTACTGGCAAGACAATTACTCTTGATGTAGAACCTTCAGATACCATTGAGAATGTAAAGGCAAAGATCCAAGATAAGGAAGGTATTCCCCCTGATCAACAACGTCTCATTTTTGCAGGCAAGCAACTAGAAGATGGTAGAACCCTCAATGATTACAATATTCAAAAAGAATCTACTCTTCATCTAGTTCTCAGGCTCAGAGGTGGAGGTCCGAATGAAGGTGGATCCAAGCAAATCTTTATCAAGACTCTTCAAGGTAAGACTATGACTCTGGATGTTGCTGATGGTGATACCATTGCTTCAGTTAAGCAAAAGATTTTTGAAAAGGAAAATATTCCTCAAGACCAACAACGCCTAGTATTTAATGGCAAGCAACTTGAGGATAATATGACCATTAGTGATTATAATATCCAAGCTGATGCAAATATCCATCTAGTACTCAGGCTCAGAGGAGGCAAGAAGGCATCTAAAAAGATGAACTAAAATTATACTTAAAGTAATAATCGGTAAATAAATTGTGACATTTAATACAAATTTTTTATAATATAAATTTTTTTATTTAATAATTATTTAATTATTAAATGTACATTAGTTAAAATTTTATTTAAAGATTTAATATTATTATTTAACATAAAAATGACTACTATTGATCAAATTATAAATTCAATAACAAATTTTAAGAAGGAAATTGCTAATTTACAAATAAAAAAATCTGATCTCAAATCAAAAATAAAAAAAATTTATGAAGAAGATTCAAAGATAAATTTTCAAATAATTGAAGATGTACCTACTAAATCTAATATAAAATTACATAAGGAAAACTATGACACAATAAAAAAAAATATGAACAAAACTATGATTAATTATTTACAAATGCAAGATTTAATAAAGGAAATT
>JACCDO011178780.1_pt1 | contig 16501 bp, 13 predicted proteins | sample 7446101 | NCBI WGS metagenome assembly JACCDO01 (sample SAMN15323440, study PRJNA562643) | freshwater metagenome | isolation source: river surface water | place: USA:Blue River Watershed | collected 2017-08-16 | reverse complement strand
TAAAACAAGTGGTGGAAGAAAGGTAGTTGTAACTGATTCACATTCTTTATTAATATGGAATGAAGAAACCAGTCAATTTGAAAGAAAATCAGCTTCAAATGTTGTTGTTGGAAGTTTTGTACCTGTCACATCACAATTAGAAGAACCTCCTGTCATATCTTCACATATTGATTTAGCTAAGTATTTTCCAAAAAATGAGTTTATTTATGGTACAGATTTTAATCTTGCTAAATCAATGGTAAATGAAATTTTGAAAGAAAAGTTGATGATGCCTAATAGATGGTGGACTGAAAATAACGGTACAACTTTTACTTTACCTTATACAAAGATTCAAACTTTTAGAAGAGTTCTTGAAAGATCTAATATTGATGGAATTAGAGACGGTTGTATATATTCTTATAGAAAGAGATCATATGCAAACATTTTAGATAAGTTTGAGTTTACTGAAGATAATGGTTTGTTTTTAGGATTATATATAGCTGAAGGTAATTCTGATATACCAAGTGGTTATGTTCAAATAACTAATATGGATGATAATATATTGGATTTTTGCAAAACATGGTTTGAAAAACACAATATTGAATGGAATATAAGTTCTAAGGTTAACAAAATTGGAGGAACTTCAAAATGTATTCGTGGTTATTCTTCAATTTTAGCAACTATTATGCATAAAATAGCTGGTCATGGTGCAAGAAACAAGTTCATATCTCCTGAATGTTTTAGTGCTCCTGAAGGTTTTATTAGACAGTTAATGAATGGTATATTCTCAGGAGATGGTACAGTGACATCAAATAATGTTCAAATTGGTTCATCATCTAATCGATTAATTCATGACATTAATGTTTGTTTATCAAGAATAGGTATTTTTGGTAAAGTCACAATTGTAAAAATGGAAAAGAACAATTTAGGTACTGAAAATATAGCCGATATAAATATGTTAAGTATTAGAGCTAATTGGGCACAATTATTTAAGGAGAAGATTCAAATGATATCAAAGGAAAAGAATGATAAACTTCTATCAATGACACCATCTATAGTTCATCGTAATTTTAGACAACAAAATGATGTTGTATTAGATACAATTGTTGAGATTAGTGAAGTTGATTCATCAAAGTACAATAAGGTATATGATTTAACAGTACCTTCAACATTAAACTTTGGATTAGCTAATGGTTTACATGTTGTTGATACTGCGGATTCAGGTTATACATCTCGTAAGTTTGTTAAAGCAACAGAGGATTTAATGGTAAATTATGATATGACAGTTAGAAATGCGGCCAATGTAATAGTTCAATTTACATATGGAGATGATAATATGGATGCATCAAAGATCGAGAAATTAAGTAAGATTGATTTATTTGAATTAAACAATGCACAATTAAAATCAAAATATGAGTTTGATGAACCAAAAGAGAGAGGATATTGGGAGACATTTATGACTGAGGAAGCAGTTGATGAGATGATGAAGGATTCTTCTTATGCTGATTTAGTTCAATTAGAGTATGAGAAGATGGTTTTAAATAGAGATATGTTAAGAGATAAGATCTTTAAAAATGTTGAATTAGTTGGAGATGTATCAACCTATTTACCTATGAATCCTGATCGATTAATTCAATCAACTATTGTTAAGTTCAATATCCAAAAGTACCATTTGTCTGATATCACACCACAATATGTTGTTAGTAAGTTTGATGAGATGATGAAGTCTTTAACAACTTATTTACCTGAAAAAGAGACATCATTTTATTTACAAAAGATCATATTGTCATCCTTTTTATCCCCAAAAAGAGTTATTTATGAATATCGTTTGAATAGAATAACTTTCGATTATTTAATTGAAGCTATGAAATCTAAAATGATGAACTCCTTAGTCACACCTGGTGAAATGGTTGGTGTTATAGCTGCACAAACTTTAGGTGAAGGTACCACTCAAATGACTTTAAATTCAGTTGAATGGAATACTGAAATGTTGTTTGAAATTAATGGAAAATTAGTTAGAACTAAAATGGGAGAATTCATTGATAATTATTTATCAAATTTAGGTGAAAATGATAAAGAATATCATCCTAATGATACAACATTAGGATATATTAGGGATATGGATGTAAGAGTTTTAGCTTGTACAAAAGAAGGTAAGATTGTTTGGGACAATGTTGAAGCTGTGACTAAACATCCAGTTGTTAATGAAGACGGTAGTCGAACATTATTAAAAGTGACTTTAGATAGTGGACGTTCAGTTATAGCAACTAGAGCTAAAGCTTTCTTAAAGAGAGTTAATAATGAGATTGTTGGTGTTCATGGTAAAGATCTTGTTATTGGTGATTATATACCTGTTCACAATAGTGATGATTTATTTAAGATAACAGGTGAAAAATATGAAGTCAAACAAGATATTGTACCTGATATTTTAACTGAAAAATGGGGATTAATATCTTTAGCTAGAGATCAAATCAAAGAGTATATGACTCAATGTGAAGGTTCTGATTATGAAGTCTTAAATAAGGTATTAAATGAAGATATTCAATATGATCCTATAGTATCAATTGAAGAGTTTGTAAGTGAACATCATTATGTATACGATTTAACCACAAGTGAGACCAAGAACTTCAATATTTATAATGGTATAACACAAGAAGATACTTTCCACACAGTTGGTTCGACAGCATTGGTGGTAACAGAGGGTCTTCCAAGATTGAATGAAATCATTAAATTGACTAAAAACATGAAGAATAAGAACATGAAGATATATTTGAAGGAGGAGTATGGAAAGACAAAGGATGATGCAAAGAAGATCAAAACAAGATTTGCTTATACAAAATTAAAGGATTTGTTAAGTGAGAGTGAGATTATATATACAGGTGGTGATTCATATACAGATAAGGATGAAGAGAGAGAATTTATTCGATCATATAAGGACTTTTGTGAGATCTTTGAATTAGACCAAATCAATGAGAATTGTTTATCACCATGGATGATTCGTTTTATATTTGATAAAGAGTCAATGATGAATCGTAATATATCTATATTAGAGATTCAGGAGAAGATTAAAGAGAAAGAACCAGAGAAGATTCAATGTTTATTCAGTGATGATAGTGCAGGTGATGTTGTTATGAGAATTAGTTTTGTTCAAGATAATACAGGAAACTTCTTAGATTTTATGAGAGATATTGAGAAGAGATTATCAGATATGACTATTCGTGGTGTTGATGGTATTGAAGTCGCTGAATTAGTTGAAAAGAATAAGATTAAATATAATCCAGATGGTTCATATGTCGCAGGTAAAGAGTGGACTATTAGTACAAAAGGTTCAAATATGTTAGAGATTATGGCTGATGATGCAGTTGATTCTTCAAGAACATTAACAAATGATATTTTAGAATTCACTGAGATTTATGGTATTGAAGCAGCAAGAAGTCTTTTATGTATTGAATATGCAAATGTTTATCAATCAAATGGTTTTAATCCCCGTCATATTGAATTAATAAGTGATTTAATGTCATATCGTGGTAAATTAATGCAAATTGAAAGACATGGTACATTAAAGAACCCTGATATTGGTCCTATTGGTAAGGCATCATTTGAATCAGTTATGGATGTATTAACTAAAGCTGCATTATTTGCTGAAAAAGATAATATGAAAGGTGTATCATCTAATATCTTTGCTGGTCAATTCTGTAAAGCTGGTACAAATTCATTTGAGATTGTTTTAGATGATGAGAAGTTATTCAAACCTGTACCTAAACAAGATTATGTACCCGCCACTATGAGAAAAGAGTATAAAGAAGATGAAGTGGATGGATTAATTGATGAAGTCTTTAAAGAGACTAAGATTGAAGAATCCGTGACTGATGATGACTTTACTTTCGGTTTTGGTTTAGAAGAAGGTAAAGAGACATTATTAACCGGATCACATACCACAAAGATTAATCTTATTAATAAAGATAAAGGTACTGTCGAGACTATCCAATTAGAAAATACTATGATTGGAAAAGAGAAGATCAATATACCAGATATGAATGAAGAATTATTGAATGAAAAGATTGATATACCAGAGATGGTAAATATGGAAGAAGAGAAGATTGAAGTCCCTGAATATACAGAGAATACAACAATGAATAATGTTGAAGAAGAACTTCAAAATGAAAAGATTGAAGTACCTGTATATGAAGAAGAGACAAATAAGAAGCCTAAAAAGAGATCAACCAAAGCTTCAAAGAAGTAAATAAACAACTAAATTTTTTATAAACATTTTTACAAATAATATATTATTTATCATATAAATAATATTAAAACATTAAAATAAAATATATTACATTACACAAAAAAAGCCTTAAATAATAAATAAATATAACTTACCATAAAAAAACATATAAAATATAATTCAATTATATATTGATTTCTATATATCTTTTTAACATCAACATATCTTATATGTGTTATCTTTTTATCTTTAAAATAATCATTATTATTTGATAAATAATATGTTAATTTATATATATTCCCATCAAGTTGGATTTTCAATAAATTCATTTTTAATTGTTTTTCTAATTCAGGTACATAAACATCAGGACCATCAATTAAACGATAACCAATCCAATTTTCATACTTCTTATTATCAATTGGGTTTTTCATATACTCCTTTAAGAAGTAAAAAGATTCAAAATTTAAATCAGATAGATTCTCTATATTCATAACTTCCATTTTTTTACTTTTTTATATTAAATTTATTTTATATCCAAATTTAATACCATTTTACAAAAAAATTAATTTATTTAATTGTTGTTATTGTTTTTCTTGTTCTTCTTTTTATTGATTTGTCTTAAACTTGTTTTTAATTTATTAATTAATAATGTATTCATTAATACACCAGCTTTGTTCTTTTGATGTCTCATTCTATATATCTCAGTTTGTACATTATTAATGTGATTTCTTAAAAGAATCTTCTTTTTTTGATCCGATAACATATTTGTTCTATCTTTTGCACTTATTTTTTTTTCTTGTTTTTTATTTTTATTTTTCATTTTAATTGTTTTTTTAATACCTTTTTCACCATTTTTATTCTCATCACCAATTTTAATATTCACACTTTCAAACGCACAACTTTCTATTTTAAATTCTTCTTTATCACTTTCTATTTCACTTTCTTCTATATCACTTTCTTCTATATCACTTTCTTCTATATTAGTGTCTTCAATATCTGCGTTTTCAATAACTGTGTTTTCAATATCCGCGTCTTCAAGAACCGCGTTTTCAATATCCGCGTCTTCAATAACTGTGTTTTCAATAACCGCGTTTTCAATAACTGTGTTTTCAATAACCGCGTTTTCAATAACTGTGTTTTCAATAACTGTGTTTTCAATAACTGTGTTTTCAATATCCGCGTCTTCAATAACCGCGTCTTCAATAACCGCGTTTTCAATAACCGCGTCTTCAATAACTGTGTTTTGTATATCAATATTTTCATTCTGAATAATATTATTTTCAATATCTAATTCTTGAACAACCGGGTTTTGAACAACGGGGTCTTGAACAACCGGGTCTTGAACAACGGGGTCTTGAATAACGGGGTCTTGAATAACTGGATCTTGAATAACGGGGTCTTGAATAACTGTTTCTTGAACAACTGGTTCTTGAATAACCGGATCTTGAACAACCTGATCTTGAATAACGGGGTCTTGAATAACGGGGTCTTGAATAACGGGGTCTTGAATGGATAATAAAAAAGATTGATAATCAACATTTGGTATAATCGTTTTGTTAATAATCGATTTTATGTCATTTTCTATAAAAGTAAAATAAGGATATATTTTTTGTAAAAATCCCATAAATAATTTAATATTGTTTTCTTCATATTTTTTATAATCAAATAGATATATATTTGAATTAGTCAATAACCATTTATTTGTAAAATTTGTGTTATATATTTTATTCTCTTTAATCCAATTAAGTATTGATGATGAACTGATAGCATTTTCACCTAATTCAGATTTTAATTTAGGTATAAAATCTTTTTCTATCCATTCTAAATGATCACTTCTATAAAAAACACAATACTTATTTTCTTCTTTTATATTATGATCCATATTTGTATTTTTCAATATTTGATAAAATGAACCTTTTTTACAAGGAGATCTTTGACAACATATATCATATTCACATATTGAATAATCAATTGAATACTTTTTTAATATCTCTGTATAAATGGATATCAAATATTCCATATTACTTCCTGGATAAACAATTAAATAATACATCCTAATTAAAATTTATAAATTTAATATTTAGTTTAATCCAATTAAAAAATATATTTTTATTTATTATTATAAAAATGAGACAATATAGATATTTAATGTATTTCTTTGTACCAACTGTTTTCTGTTTAAGTCCTGAACTTTCTCCCGCTACTAACGTAAGTTTACGTTATGTACCCACTCCTGTTAATATAACTCGTATTAATAAAATGCCAGTTGTTAAAGAACATGTTAATCCATGTTTTATAGCAAACAATTTAGATGTATATATTGTACCTGATTGTTTATAACGTAAACATCCAAAATAAAAAAAAATGAATAAAAAAAGAATTAGATGATTTTATAATATATTTAAATTAAACAAAATTAATTTAAATTATTGAGATTAAGAGATTAAGAAAATGCAGAATTATGTGGTATATCAAGATTTAATAAATCAAAATATGATTATTGAGAATCCATTATTATTTAATCAAAATTTAATTTTGGATCCAAATAATGTATATAGTCAACAGTATTTACAACAGACACATATACAAAATAATCAAATGTATCAACAACAACAACTACCAGTTGTTTATGAACCAGATATAACACAATTATATGATAATGGTTTTCTTATTAAAGACATTCGTACTGGGGAGAATATAGTTTTCCCATATCAAATGAATTTACAACAATATGCTGATTATTATCAATTATTGAATATTTATTTTAAAGATCAACAATTGAAATTTAAGAGTCAAATTAGTCAACAAAACTTATTAATTCATAATTTGAATTTTAACTTTGTGGCTATGAAAAACCTCATTAACAAACTTGTTTTTTCAAACTTTGAAAATAAAGAAGAATTCTTACAAAAATGGGAAAACTTTAAAAGTTATCCACCACGTATGGATATTGATCTTCAAGATCAAGTCAATACCACTAGTCCAACTAACAAAAAGACTAAAAAACCAAAGAATTCACCTAAAAATAACAAAAAAGTTGATAACAATAAAACTGTTATTAATGATCAAACTGTTAATGAATCAGTTGTTAATCAAACAGTTGATAATCAAACAGTTGATAATCAAACAGATGTTAATCTAACAGATGTTAATCAAACATTTGATAATCAAACAGATGTTAATGAACAAATTGTTAATAACACACTTATTAGTGATGAAATTATTAACCAAATAGTTGAAAATGAAGTGAAAATTGAAGAACTAAAACAGGTTTTTGTAAAAAAACCAACTTGGGCTCAAATTTTAAAAAATGAAGTATTAAAACAAGATGAATCAACAACTAATTTAGAAATAACAAATAGTTCTTATGAAGAGATAAATGTTAGTAATGAAGAAGTTGTTGATAGTAATGTATTAAATCAAAATATATTAAATAAAATTCAAGAATATAAATTTTTAAAATTAATACAAAATAAAAGTGATGAAGAAGTTCAACAAACTCTTATTCATTTAAACAAAAATTTAAATGATAACTTTTTATTAAATTTAGGAACTAAAGAATCCGATATTGTTAATGATGAATTAGGAATATTTTTATATTCATTTAATAATAATAATTCTAGATCAAGTAAAGTTATTAAAATTGTAAATGAATTCAATTCAACAAATTATTCAACAAAACAGATCTATCGTGATATGTTTAGCAGTTTTACTAAGTTTAATATCGAAACTCATATGAATAGTTTTGAATTAATGTCTTCAATGTATTTAAAGAATCAACATAAATTAAATAAATTTGTATTTATTTATAGTAATAAACCTATTAAATATGCTGAAGAATATATTCAATCCATTCGAGTTTGGACTTCACAAAAATTTGATTTAATGTTTAAATTAGAAGAATTTGGACCACTCCAAATTTTAACTATTTTTAACCATGAATCAAATCGCTTATTTTTCCAATTATTATTGAAAAAACATAATGAAGAAAAAAATGATATTATTTTTATTTGGTACTAATTTATATAAATTTTTGTATATACTTTAATTGTCTTATCATATTCATATTATTATAATCCGAAAATATCTTTAAACCATTCTTCATATAATTTAACATCAATTCATCATTATTAAATTGTACATATTTATCATATAAAGTTTTCACATTTTGAATACCCAGTCTTTTATAATTTACTTTTGGTGTATATCCATTTAATACACTCACTTCACACTTTAATATATCCCTATTCGATAATGCCGGTCTTCCATACTTTGTTAATAATATATTCATATTATTTACTCCCATTAATTTATGATATATTTTATATAAACAATATGTATCCGCTTTTGCACAATGATATAATACCTCCTCCTTCGGTACTATCAAATTCTCAAATACCGTTTGCAATTTATAATTCGGTTTTATATTCGGACATATCTCCTTTATATATGGATATAAATCAACAAATACAACATTATTCGGTACTTTCATACCCATTCTTTCAAAATGTGCCTCCATAACTATCTGATCATATCCAAAATTATTATATGCTATCATATATATCTTCTCTTTATCCCTATTATTCATAAAATAACCATACAAATTATTAAATACTATATTATAAGAATTCGCATTATTTTGAATCAACTTTGCCTCATCTATACCATGTATCTCCACACCTGCTATATTATTATCATATGGATAAATATATTCATTAAATACAAATTCACCATTAAAATTCATTATCGCTAACTGCATAGCTGCACATGTATCCGGTTGTATACCATTCGTCTCAAAATCATAAAATAAAAACAAATTCATAATTATATTATTATATTTTTAATTTTTCTTTATATTGAAATTATATTGTTATTTTATAGAAATGGAGAAAAAGAATAGAGTAAATGAGGAAAAGAAGAATTATATACGGAGAATAAAGAATGGAAATAGTTTTCGATATGAATATAAGAATAAAAGTCCTGTAAATGACAGAATAGTATTAGAGAAGATAAAATCCATATATATAGCACCAGCATACAGGGATGTTAAGATATTTTTAAATAGTGATTTATTAGCAGTTGGTATAGATAGTAAGGGTCGAAAACAGTATGTATATAGTGATAATTTTAAGAAGAAGAGGGAGGATAAAAAGTATTGTCAAATGATACAATTATCAACACAAATTGAGAAGTTAAAGATGCAAATAAAGAAAGATTTAGCCCAAACGGAATATAATAAAGCGAAACTAACTGCGTTATTATTAAAAATAATGGATTTATGTAATTTTCGAGGAGGTCAAAAGAATATGGAAAAGAAGTATAAATCACATGGTATAACAACTTTGCATAAAAAACATGTTGAATTTAAAAATAAAGGTGTTGAATTTGATTTTATAGGTAAAAAGGGTGTAAATAATCATTGTTTAATACAAGATAAACCAATACAGGAGATTATAAAGAAGGTATATAGATTATCAACTAAAAATGATCCATATTTATTTTCGATAGTTGATCCAAAAAATAGTGATGAGAAGATACAAGTATCAATACAGGATTTGAATGAATATTTAAAACCATATGAAGTGACAACAAAGGATTTAAGAACATGGAATGCAAATATTATATTTTTAAAGAATTTGTATAGTTTGGAGGATTTATATTTGGATGAATTAAAATCAATAAAAAACTTGACAGAATCAAAAGAATATAAATTAAGAAAAAGAGTAATAAAAGAAGCAGTTATAATGACAGCAGAGGCTTTACATAATACACCAACAGTATGTAAAAATAGTTATATTTATAAGAGTATATTAAGAGATTTTGAAGAAGATCCGGAACAAATAAAGGATTTATTTAAATTAACGAATAAAAGTACATTTGAGAAGTATTTATCACAATTATTGAAAAGATATAAAAAAGATTGTAAAAAATAATCAAACTTTAATGTAGTGAAATGGATTTTTTAGATAAAAAAGATAGAATCTATAATGTAAAGATAAAACCATTAGAAAAAAGAAGTAGAAGTTTTATTGATTTTTCATCAATGTTATATAGTATACCAACTGCTGTTGATTTAACAGATGGTTTAGAGAATTTTATATATAATCAAAAAAGTATTGGTTCATGTGTACCTAATTCAGTAGCTTGGTCAATGCGTTATCTTAAACAATCATTTAATCCTTCAAGATTGTTTATGTATTATAATTGTCGTTTAATAGATTATTTTGAAGGTGATAATAATCCATCAATAGATGACGGGACATATGTGGTAACAGGTGTAAAAGCGGCGGTAAGATATGGAGCCTGTCCGGGATCAGTATATCCATATTTTGTAAGAAATTATAAAAAGGCACCACCTCAATATTTATATCCAGCAGCTTATACATATAGAATTGGTAAAACAGGTGTTGTTCAACAGAATATAGATTCGATGAAAGCATCAATAGCAGCAGGATATCCATTTATTTTTGGTTTTTATATATATTCATCATTTGAAGATCCTTCTGTGGATGCAACGGGTATAGTACCATATCCAGATGTAAGTACAGAGACATATTTAGGTGGACATAGTGCAGTGGCAGTGGGATATGATGATAGTACAAGTTATATAAAATTTGCGAATAGTTATGGTAAAAATTGGGGAGATAATGGTTATGGATATATACCATATACATATTTATTGAATCCGGATTTAACAGATGAATTTGGTGTATTATTATCATATAACACAGATAATTTATTGATATGGAATGATAATAAATATAAATAATGGATTTTTTTGATAAAAATATTTTTATGGAAGAATAAAAATAAATGATAAATAAAGATAGAGATGCCGGATTTTGATATAAAAGATAAAAAGAAATCGATAAAAGATAGAATATATAATGTACATTTAAAATATGAGAAAGTGGAAGATGATGGTTTAATAAATTTATCAACTTCAAGTTTACCAACTAAAGTTGATTTATCAGAAAGTTGTAAATTAATATATGATCAACGATCAATTGGTTCATGTACAGCAAATGCATGTTCTTGGGCATATTATTATCAAAAAAGAAGTTTTTTACCATCAAGATTATTTTTATATTATTATTCAAGACTATATGATCAACAAAATGGTGATAATTCAGTAAAAATAGATGATGGTTCAACATTAGAATCTGCTGTTAGAACATTAAAAAACAAAGGTGTATGTCCAGAGGGAAGATATCCATATATAATAAGAAAGTATGGTAAAAGACCCCCACCAAGATTATCAAATATAGCAGTAAATAATAGAATAATATCTTTTTCAAAGATAGCCCAAAATATAAATAGTATGAAACAGTGTTTAGCAAATAATAAACCTTTTGTATTTGGAATATATGTATTTGATTCATATGAAAGTTCTTATACAGATAGAACTGGTATTTTAACAACTCCAAATACAAGAACTGAATCTTTTTTAGGAGGACATGCTATATGTGCAGTTGGATATGATGATGAAAAACAATTAATAAAATTTGCAAATAGTTATGGAAAAAGTTGGGGAGATGAAGGATTTGGTTATATACCATATAATTATATATTAAATCCTGATTTAGCGGATGATATGTGGGTAATAAATGAATTTTTTACAAAAAGATTAAATAATAAAAGTAAAATAAATAATAATAAAAAAAAGAGTGATAAAAGAGTATTTACAACACATTATTTGAAGATGTTAAAGGTGAAGAATATTTATAATATGAAATTAAATAGAAATATAAATAAGATAGGTTCAAAAAAATAAAAAAATAAATTTAGTTATAATAAAATGATTCAATTTTTATATGGTGTTGGTTTGGAAAAAAGAGTACAAAATAGAGAATATTCATATACTGATATAACTGAAAAAGTTGTACGTTTTTGTTTATTTAATGAAAAATATGTTTTAATACCAAATGATGATGTTATTCGTAGTGTTGTTTTTGGAGATCCTTGTCAAGGTATTGAAAAAGAGATTGTATTAATTCGATCAGAAGAAAGTTCAGATCTTTTTACTATTCAACATTTTAATATTTATCAAGAAATTGAAATAGAATTAAATGAAAGTGAATTATTATATATAAAAACAATGAATTTAACAACTAATACTTTAAAGAACTGGTTTAGATCCGAGATATTAAATGTGGATACTAAATTAAAACATATTCATAGTAATTTAAAGTTTATTGGTGGAAGTTTAAATGATGAATATCCTGAACAAACTATGGTTGTTAAATATTTAAATCCAAATTCTAAAGTTTTAGAATTAGGTGCTAATATTGGAAGAAATACACTTATTATATCAACTATTTTGAAAAATGATAAAAATCTTGTAACATTTGAAACTGATATAAAAAATGTTGATATATTGAGAAAAAATCGTTTTATTAATAAATATCACTTTAATATTGAACATGCTGCTTTATCTAAACGTCGTTTAATTCAAAGAAATGGTTCATGGGATTCTCAACCTATTAATGATAATGAAAATGTACCAGAGGGATATTTTGAGATCAATACTATCTCTTTAGATAAAGTTCAAGAAAAATATAATATGCAATTTGATACTTTAGTAGCTGATTGTGAAGGTGCTTTATATTATATTTTATTAGATGATCCTAATTTTCTTAAAAATTTTAATTTAATCATTTTGGAAAATGACTTTAAAATTAAAGAACATAAAGAATATGTTAATCATGTTTTTAAAACTAATAATTTTACAAATATCTTTACACAAGCATTAGATAATGAAGGTATGAAACCTGTCTTTAAATATACTTATGATGAATTCTTCCAAGTCTGGCAAAGAGTTTAATTATTTTCTTAAACAATTTATATAACAATTTGATTTTACTTTATTATATTTTATATCATCAGTATCATTATATATTTTATCTTTAATACGATATGCATTATATATTATTGTTTTTTCTGAATTTTCTTTAGTACATTTTTCAATACATTTTCTAAAATCAATATTTTCATTTATTATCTTTATAAATTCGTTATTCATTCAAATATTATATAAAAATATATTATTTTTTTTATTTAAATTATTTTTTTAGTTTATTCATAAAAAATAATATTTTTATGTAACAAGAATGGATAAGAAAAATAATCAAACAAATACTAAAAATGATAAAGATGTTAGTGTTAGTAATGGACCTAAAGTATGGAACGACAGTGAAGTTAAATTATTAAAAAAATGGGCAGAATTATCAGGAAGTTATCGTGTTTTACATGATAGAGCTCATCGTGTTTTTAAATATCAAAATTATTGTTATACTATACCTGTAATTGTATTTTCAACTATTTTAGGTACTGCATCTTTCTCTCAAACAACTTTCCCACTTGAATATCAAAAATATATCCCTATGGGTATTGGTTCTTTAAATATTATATCTGGAATTATCACAACTATAGCACAATTTACTAGAGTAAGTGAATTAAGTGAAGCGAATAGAGTAGCATCTATAGCATATGGTAAATTTTCACGAAATATATCAACTGAATTATCTTTACCACCTGAATTTAGAAGTTATAGTGGTATAGATTTTGTTCAAATATGTCGAAGTGAATTTGATCGTTTAGTTGAACAGAGTCCTATAATACCATTAAAAATATTAGAAGAATTCATGAAAGAGATTGAAGATGAAGATATTGAAAAACCTGATATTATGAAAGTATCCAAAGTTGAAGAATATAAATCAACTCGTGAAGAAAAAGCTGCTTCTATTATTGCTAATGCTTTCCAAAAAATGCATAATAAAACCGTTGAAAATAAAAAATCTGGTGTTCAAAAAATGGCTGAATTAGTTGAAAGAAAAGGTATGGCTGTTATTAATTCTGTTAATAAAGCTATGGGTAATACTCCTCCTGCTATTAAAGAAGTTAAAGATAATGTTAAAAATAAAGTTGAAACCACTAAAGAACAACTTTTAGAAGAAGGTCGAAATTCTTTTACTAAAGTCAATAATTTAATTCAATCGAAAATAGATGAAGAATCTGAAGATGTTGAAGAAGTTGTTTTATCTAAACCTAATTTTATAAATCAACAAATTGAAAACCGCAAAAAAGAACTTGAATCTATGAATGGATCCGGTATGGTTGGTAAATTAATTAAACAAAAATCTATTAATTTATCTTCTAGTTCTTTTATACCATCTCCTTCTAATAATGCTAAAGTTAATGATAAAATATCTAATTTAGTTCAAAAAGCCAAACATTCTATTGAAGAAACTTCCGATGTTATTAATGATATTCATCTTAATAATGAATCCAATGATATAGTTTAATTATAAATTTTTACATCAATAATTTTTACAAAATAATTGATGTAAAAATTTTAATAAAAGAAGTCTGTGATAATACATCCATATTATCAAATCTTAATTCTTGATTATTTTGACTATGAACACTAATACTAGTTGTATCTTCATAATCATGTGATATTATAGTAAAAGTTAAATAAATTTTGTTTGATTCTTTTAAATTATCAAAATCATAATTATTTTTAGTATAATACTCATTAACATAATTGAATTCATCATCCTCATTCTCCGAATAAAGATAAAAAACAAAATATGTTATATTGTTCACATGATTTAAGAATGAAAATACACCTAATTTAAGTTTTAATAATGTATATTTTGATATAAATGGTAGTAATTCTTCAGGAACACTGTATTTATCGTAAAATAATTCTAAATTTAAATTAAATTTGCTTTTACTATTCTCCCATAATTCTATATATTGTCTTTTTATATTATTAATTATATTTTTCTTCAATACTATTTTATACCAATTTGAAATAAATTCATATAATGCTTTAAAACCATTCGTATAATGTGTCAAATGATGTTTGTAAAAACTATTTTCTTTATATTGATATATTTTTAAATAATATCCATTTAAGGAATCACCAAAGAAAATTTGGAGTTTATCGGGAATATCAATATTTTTGTGATAAATAAAAAAACAAACAGCACATTTTAAAGTACTTTCTATATTTAATAATACATTTTCATCATTATTTGTTATTTTTTTTATTAGTTTTTCCATAAAATAGTAAAAATTAATATGTTCTCTATCATTATCTTTTGAACTCATAGATGTAGTAAAAATTTGATTCATTTTAATATCTTCAGGTTGAAGATATAATAAATTATCACACTCCATTTTTATGTCTGTTTTTTTATTTTTACATAATTTAAGTATCTTTTTATCCATTTTTTTTCATTTTTTTATTTATTTATTTACGTCTGAATACCACTCTATTATATAAAGATATATAGCTGAAAATATCCGGTTTATACTCGTTAAATGATCCTTATACCAAAATCCATTTTTATAATGATATACTTTTACATAATATCCTGATTCATTATATCCATAAAATATCCGCAATTTATCCTCTTTTCTATCATCAAAATATGATACCAATATATCACATGCCTTTGTTTTGTTTTCTGTATTTTTAATTATCACAAAATCATTATTTTTAGTTATTTTTCTAACTAATTTTTCAATAAAATAGTAAAAATTTATACAATGATTATTAGGCATTCTTGTTAACATATAATTATTAAAAATCCGGTCATTTAATACTTCATCTATATTCATAGTTAAAATCTCATCCATTTTTATTATTATTATCAATAAAAATTATTCAAAAGAATTTTATTATTTATTCTAAATATTTTTTTATATTCATTTTTTTATTTACGTTCAAAGTTAAAATAACTATTTTTTAATTCAAATGCACTTGGAATTGGTGTATAACTAAAACGTTTTCTATATGAAAATGCTATTAATGCACCACCAATTAAAGCCAATGTACCATACCAATAATATGATGAAAAACTTGTACTCTTGATTTGGTATTCATGTACACTTCTATCCGAACCACCACGTAAATAAAATGATGCCATATTTACTTCCGATGGAAGCATTGTTGGTTCATATACTGGTTCATCTCTCATATATGTCATTGATGGAATCATTGTTGGTTCAGGAACTGGTTCATCTCTTAATGATGTTGTTGATGGGATCATGGTTGGTTCGGGAATTGGGTCATCTTTTAATGATGTTGTTGATGGAAGCATGGTTGGTTCTGGAACGGGTTCATCTTTAACAGTGGATGTTGATGGAATCATGGTTGGCTCAGGAACGGGTTCATCTTTTAATGATGTTGTTGATGGAATCATTGTTGGTTCTGGAACGGGTTCATCTTTAACAATGGTTGTTGATGGAATCATGGTTGGCTCAGGAATTGGGTTATCTTTAACAATG
>JACCDO011018643.1_pt1 | contig 16501 bp, 6 predicted proteins | sample 7446101 | NCBI WGS metagenome assembly JACCDO01 (sample SAMN15323440, study PRJNA562643) | freshwater metagenome | isolation source: river surface water | place: USA:Blue River Watershed | collected 2017-08-16 | reverse complement strand
TTATCAATATCTAAACTATAAAAATCTTCAAATTGCTGGACTTTATAATCAAAGTTTGGTAGTAATTCGCTTTCAGGTTTTTTATCTAACAATGTCCATTTAGTAAAATCAAATGTAGCATCGTTTAAAATTTTACGATTAGCAGAATAATAAAGGCTGTTATAGACTACAATCTGGCTTGGATAATACTCTTTAAATGGTTGCCAATTTGAGTACTGAATCTGGTCATAGAAAAAACCAGGGCTTGATAAATCACCATTCCACCCTTTGGTTCTAAAGCCGTTTACTTTGATTCTTTTTTGTCTATAACCTGTAGCAGGATCATATATAGTATCATTGAAGATAGTCGAATTACTTAAAATTAATTCGTGTTCTTTTTGCACTAAATTAATTTTTGCAAAGAATATTCCTTCTACTGTATTATTTGTGCGTACCAGACAAACATTATCTAATCTTGTAATATCAAAACCGTCTTTAGGAAAAATTTGACCGTCTGCTTTCTGTAAAGAATATTCATAATTGTCAGCAAATAGATTATCAACTATAGACTCTGAATTTTCTATTTTTAAATAATCAGCAAAAGGCGAGAGTGTAATTAAATTTCCATCTGCCCAATTTTGTATATCCCAAAATGCAAATTCTTTCGCACTATAATACCAATCTATAACCTCGTTAATGTCTGTATTAAAATCATCAAAAACAAATCCCTGAGTTTTTAACCAATGCCCATAACCTATAATTAAATCATATACTTCTTGGGCACTAGATAATTCTGAATGATAATTTATAATAGTCTGGTTGGATTCGAATGTTTTTGAACTTATTACCCTGATGCCTCCTACTTGAGGTAATTCAGCCATCTTAGCAAAGAAAGAATTATTAAATGTAGGTTGAGCAGCATGAGATACAGTTACCCTATAATAACTTCCATTATAATTTACTATTTGCCCTTGTTTATAAAATTTTGAACTGGCTGTTATCTCAACACTAGTTAAACCATTATTACTATCATATCCAGGTTGCCAAATTGTATAACTTTCTTGCTTACCTCCTATTTTTAAAATAGGACTAGTAGCAGTATGTATAGGTTTGTAGATAGTAAAATAAGGATTTTGTCTATCATAACCTTTAATCAAATACTTGTTATTTTTCTTCTCAATGACTATTCCAGAAATTCTTAGAGTGGAAATTGGATTACTTTTATTCAAAAATAAAGTATAATCTTCAGAAGGTAATAATAAACCCGGACTAGATGATTCAGGATCTACTGCATTAATCTTTATCTGTAACTTATCTTTGCTTGAAAATCCACTGAGCCTATGAACAAGATTCATAGTTAAGAATTTCATATCAGTCGCTAGCTGATTTAGATAAGTAGAATTCTTGCTTATTCCATGTTCTATAATTAGGTTAATATATCCAGCCGTTTGTTGATTTTCAAATCCGTCGATTTTCAGTTTTCGCGGATCTAAAAACAACATATCATCTTTATAAACTAATCTGTCAGCATGATTTCTAATTATTCTAGATGTATCAAAAAACCTAGAACAATATACATTTGGATATAAAAGTGCGGATACTATATTAACAGCGAACGGATAAAAACTGCTGTTTCTCCAAGAAACTTCGGCCGGTCCAAATTCTCCAAATTTCCATTCGCTGGTAAAATCTAGGTTTACTTTTGATAATAAAAAGTCTAACGGATTTTTAAGATTACCGTTAGCATCTACTGGTATTATAGAAGTTAGCCCGGGTCTCCTGTACCTCGCTTCTCTATAATCTGATGATAACTCACCTCTCCTATTTCCGGCCTCTAGGTCCACCCATAAAATATAATTGTTAGAGGTATAGGGGGCAGACCCGTAGAAAGAATTCCACCAACTAGGTTCAACACTATATCCTAAAACTTCCCAAGGATGTGTATGAGGCCTATCTGTATCAAAGAAATATTTGTAAATTCCTCTCCATGATCCTGAAACCACTTTAGATGTGGTTGTATTAAGCCCTGATTGAAAATTATAAGTCTTAAAATTTGAAGAATTATATGTAGAATTTTCTGTCCAATCTACATTGTAATTACTTGTCCACGTTGCGAATTCTTTTTCTAAAAGTTTATTATATAATTCTAACGAATGATCGCTACTATGAAATGCTCCTGGTAGATTATAAATAGCATCGCCTGGATAGATAGTATTGTAATCTACCTTAATGTTATTATAAATTCTTTTTTCTAATTCTAAAATAACAGCATCTCTGTAATCACCGAATGCTTTTATTAAACTACCATCATGACACTGTATCATTTGTTGATTTGTAACATACCTATCATCACTGAATATTGTAGGTATAAATTTTTGATACAATCCAAATTTAGTAGGTGTAGGAGGAACAAAATTACCTAAGGTATCATTATATACATGAAATTCTAATAGATCATTAACTGATAATTGTGTAATAAATTCTACAGAGCCTTCAACTTTATTAAAGTCATAATCTTTTCCATAAATCAATTGATTAGAATTGCGGTATACAAGCACTGATTTAAAACTTAGTTCCGTTAGATCGAATTCTATATTAATTGGATAAGAATTGTATGCTGTAGAACTTACAGTAACTTTTCTTATCACCTTTGACGACCCAAAAGGAACCATATCTGATCTATAAAAATTGCTTTCTAATCCTTTGGATTGACTCATAGATAATAAAACCTGATCTACTATTTCAATAGGATTATTTTGTTGATTGTACTCAGAGATTAATTTTAAAAAGTTAAACTTCCATTGTGCATACTGACTAGCAACGAACCTAAACGAATCTATAAGATTATGGTTTTTATTACCTAAAAATATCATTGGTAATACAATAGGATCTTGGTTTTGAACTAGCACCGTTCCTTTTTTACCATAAGCAATCGTATCTCTTGTATCAATCGGACCTGTCTGTATAGATTTCCAGAAGTTGTCTTTTTCTAACATACTCACAAAATGATCCGAAAGTTGACTAAGTGTCAATTCTTGAAATTGATCATTTAACGGGTTGTTTAATAAGTTTAGTGGAATATCATAATAATGATTACTAACTGGAGTACTTGTTGTATTCCACTTAATAATAACCTGTGATCCTTGTTTTATTTCATTATCAAAATTCAAAGTTAAATTTGAATTTGTAAAAGTTGCAGTTACAGAAACTAGTTCTCCATTAACCTTTGCATCTATATTTCCTACAGGTACATAATTTAAATTAAAAGCGGATGAAATAATCGTCGATGTAGACGTTGCAGTTACTAAAAATGTTTCTACAACAGGTGGATAATACGAAAATCCAAAATTGTAAACGTTTAATAATTTAAATAATCTAGGATCAATAAGATCAGGTATCTTATAATATCCATTACTAACAGATTTAGTAACTACAACTCCATTTTCGATGCTATTATAAGTATCTGTTGCAATATAATTTTTAAATTTATATCCGCCTATTCCTACTGCATTTGAGGCTTTTTCTACAGGAAAACCTAGTACAGGATCATTTGTACCTTTACCAACTGAATAGCCAAAAACTCTGCATCCTTCAAAAGTGTTATCTAGATCTTCGTCCGAAAAACTAATACCATTCTCATCACACAAATCAAACAAAGGTGCTTGATTATGTACATCATGTTGTTGAGATTGAACCCATTCTTTTAAATTTTCTTTATAATGAAACGATTTTCCAGAGTATTTCTTACCATAATTTACAGATACACTTGAACTATCTCTTACATTAGAATCTGAAGTTTCCACTAAAATAATTTGATTCGTACTTGTATTAAAAACAGTTTTATAAATCTTATTTCTTGCATATAAATCGTTAGACTTATTGAAAATAATCCTATAACCCTCTTCTAACAATACTCCGTCAATATGAAATCCAACATTTCCTGGAATTTCTTCAAGGGGAAATTCTGTAAGATCATCTATCAGATCTACATTTTTTATTCCATAAAGACCAAAATTGTAAAGAGGTAGATATGAAACAAATTCTATGATCGGTCTTAATGCTCGTTGGTCATTTAAAACAAAATCTGAACCATTCAAGATTGCAGTGTTTTTTATTACATCTGCATGAAACCATCTGTTATATCTTGTCCAAGGATTCAGATCCCTACTGCTTCTATTAATTGTGATATAATCCGGTACTAAGGCTAATTTTTTATCACTATCAAATGGATATGTGTCAAAGCCTGTATTATCAAAAACTTCATCAAATGTAGTTGCTAATGTTCCGTTAGGCTCTAACAAATTAAAATTAACAAATTCTATAAAATCGCCGACTCCCTCAACAATATATTCAGTGCCAGATGAATAAACTGTTGTGCCTGAACTGTAAGAATTTGTAAAAACTACCTTCATTCCATTAGATAAAATGATTTCAGGTGTTAGATAATAATATGTTTGCCCTGCAATATTAAAAGGATTTACATCCAATGTTATTGGATCAGGACCGTTTGGTAGCCAATGATACTGATCATAATTAATAAGTTTGTCCCAGTCTATCCTCGGATTGTACGAATAATGTTCAAACTTTAATGTATTTCTTAAATTATCCGAATTACCACCCTGGTTTTTAATTTCATTAACTAAGTCTTCATAATTAACAAGATCAGTAATTTGTCCTGTTTCATCTCTAAAAATAAGTCCTGGAATTAGTTGTTGTCTAGCCCTAATAGGAGAAAGTTCCGAAATATAAGTATCCGTTATTGGATTATAATTAGAAACTTCTGTTGTTCCTACATACCCATCTATTCTTTCTAAGTTAGGGGTTTGAATAAACTGGTCTATCGTACTTGACAAAAACTTAGCATTCTTATCAGTTTGAAAGTAAGAAGGTAAAAATTGAACTGATTTTTTATTATCTGCCATTTTAGGTTGTAGTTACGATAGAATTAGATGCTTTGAGTTGAGATGCGGTCAACCCTGTTATAATTTCGATATTATTAATAGATGTACCATTTATAAAAATTTCATCTGGTAAACATGCAATTTCGTATAAACTTCCAAATCCATTATCAACAATAGGAACAATTACAAAATTAGTAATGTCAGGTGTCATTATATTCATAACATAAGTCGACAACTCGCTAAAGTAAAAAGATTTTCCAAACTCCCAATTTTCTAAGGCGAAAAAGTCATTTATAGCCACTAATATTCTTGACTTTAAATTATTATCATTCGTTGTTCTATTGCTATTTCTAACTGCTTTAAATTTAGCCTGTAAATTTAAAGGTGCTTTATCACCGAATAAAATTTTATATTTGACTGGATGATAAATTATTTCGTCGCTGATTGCTTTTATAGGATTTAGATATTCGCTATAATTTTGTTCTAAAGACTGACTTGTAGGAGGCAATGGCTCGGTTGAGGTGATACCTTGCACATAACTCTTATATTCTGTATCATAAGATGCTGTTAAAATGTATAAATCAATTAAATTTGTCTTACTTGGATCTAATCTTCTTTGATTTCCACTATTATGAACATATTGTATCTTTAAATCCGATCTACCATTTCTACCCCTATATTGATTTGTAAAAATCAACGACGAGGTTTGACTCGACCAGTACTTAACTACTTTTGAATCTTTAAAATAAAATAATTGATTATCAATTTTTAACGAATTTACAAGACCTTGTTCGTTATCTAATATAATTATATCTTCTCTTGTAAGACTGAAAGCAGAATTTGCTGTATTTTGTTTAAAGAAAACATAGTTGTCGCCTACTATATCTGTAAAAGCATCTGGATCTATTTTTATAGATGAATTGCTATCATTATACATACTTACAATAACTTTATTAGGCTGTACATATCCATCTGTTTCTATAATAGAATTATCAATCTGCCATATTCTATCATAACCTAACGGGCTTGTTCTGTTATTAATATTAAATGTAGTTTGTGTTGCCGATGATGTACCTAATCCGATAGAAATAGAATACTGTATTTCAGATTCAGGAACACCGATTAATCTCAAATCATCAGATGTTATTCCCTTTTCATTATAGTAATCAACTTTTTCTTGAGCAGTATAATTCGCCCATCCACTCGGTAAAATTAAAAACAAACTATCATTTGAAAAATTTACAGCGTCTGGAACAGTATTAATAGATAACACGCTGATAGAATCTTTAATTACTTTGTTTGTACTGAAATCAAAATTCTTAACTGAATTATCTATATAAAATGCTGTTTCTTTTTCACTCTCAAAAATATAATTTAAGACTCTGTATCTTACTCGGTAACTATTGCCAGTCCAAACAAAGGCCATAATCCAACTCGAATCTAGTCCCTCATCTAATGTATTTTCTTGAAAATTCAAACTAAAATCACTTATTAAATCTAAATTAGAATTTAGAATAATTTCCCAAGAACGAGATTCTTTGTTTATTGTTAAACCAAAATTTCTCAAATTCCTACATTGATTGGTAATTTCATTTTCTAAAGAAAATCCTAATAAAGGTTGATATGTCGGAATAACTTCTAAAGGAATAGCCCCGTCCGGTACATATGATCCTAAAATCAAAGGACCAGTTCCGTCGTCTAACAGAGTCGCTCCATCATTAATTATTTGACTTACAGTTACCCAGATAGCAACTTTGCCACCTAATGGTATAGAATTATTAACTATGGTCTTTAAATAATTCTTTTCATCAAAATATTTTCCTCTAGGAGCAGCAAATTTAATTATTGAATTTACATTTACAAATCTTAATTCATTATCGGTATTGGTAGAACCTACAGCATAATTTCCATTTGCATTATAAAGATAGCCTCTTACTTGCCCTGCGGTTGAATTTATTAATTTCCAATAAAGTGAAAGAGAATTTAGTGTAATTCTATCCCATTTATCGTAGTAAAAAGATTGCATGGCAGAACTAGATACAATGTCGGCGATTGATCCTTTGACGACTCCTAGAGTGGTTGCAACATTTACAAATTCAAATTCAAATATTTTTTCTATTTCTTCTTTATACAATATGCCATCATTAGCAAAAATATTTGTTTTACTATAATTTCCAGATACATCGCTTAATTCAAAATATTTACTAACACCACTTGAAACTCTATTGACACTTTTAATCTTTAGAATGTCACTGCCGGCATTAAGGGGTGCAATATTGTAATCTTCAGAGGTTATCATTCTATTTTGGGTATAGAATGTCTGTGGTGCATTTTGTTGAATAACTGCACTAGATTCTGCACCAGCACTGTTTGATACTGTATACTGTAGACTTAATGTGATTGATAAGGTGTTAGTTTGCCCTTGTTGATTTATATAAGGAACATTTATAATAATACCTGTTAATTGTTCTGGTTTAATTACATAATTTAAACCATTACTTTGCCTATAAAACAGTCTAAAATCGCCTTTGGGCAAATCTCCGAAAACACCATCAGCAAAATTAAGATCAATTTGGTCATCGGTTCTAGAAGTTACTGCATATAAACTTCTTATATTTTTGTTAATACTATTATAGACAACATTATTTCCCACAACACTAGGCACCTGAGTCCATAAAGTATCATAATTTCCTTGTAGATTTAATTGCCAAAGCCATACATCTGTATTATTGATGTTAGGAACATTAACACCTATTAACTCATTAGCGACAGGTGTGGTAATATTAAAAGATGTTACTCCTAAAGTACCTTGCCTAAAATGAAAGAAAAATCCAGAATTAGGACTTGCAGAACCTCTATTATCATTTTGATATACAAAAGATAGGCCACCTGCAGGAGTAGGTGCAACTTCGTAAATATAATCCTTTCCGTTGAAGGTACAAGGAACAACTTCAAATGCCATGTTTGTACCATTTATAGATTTTGTAAAATTATAAATTGGTACGTCTTGATTAGTTGAATTAATCGAATATTGCTCTGTATTAATACTATTAATAACTTTTTTAGCAGTTGATCTACCAAAATTAGTTGTCATTGCACTGTTTAAAATGGTGATAAATTGCTGATACCAATCTGTGTTAGTTGGGTCATTCCAAGTAATAGTTGTATCTGCAAGGTTTATTCCATTATTATCATACACATTATCTGTGGTGCTTATAGCACTAACCTTTAATAGACCGTGAGCAGGGACATTTCTTGAAGGATTATATCCAACTAACTGTGCCAACCTCAGTATACTATCACGTCTTTGGGCAGTTTCTAGAAAATTCTCTCTAGCATTTAGGTCAATTCTAAAACTTAAATTTTGTCCTAGAAATGCAATTAAATCTATCAGAGCAATATACTCGCTTGATTCTATAAAATCATTAAAATCTTCAGGGTAATTTTCCTGAAGATAAGAAATCATTGCCCGTCTTAATGTTTCAAAATCATAACTTTTAAAATCAGCATTTTTAAAAGATTGATAAATCTTTGTCCAATCTTCACTGACTAAAAGTTTTTTATTTGTTGACGGTATCATTTCAATTTTGCTTTAATTCAATATTTATGCTAGAAATTAACTATGTATTTTATTGAATTCTTAGACCTAATTGCTGATCAAAAGCCAAACGCATTGTTGAAGTTTCATCAGTTGATTTCATTAGTAAAGTAATCTCAACAAGGTATCCCTGATCATATTCATTTACGGTTATTTGCTGAGTTGAGACTCTAGGATCTAGGTTACAAATTGTTGTTATATCATTGGACAACAAAGTCCTTACTTCATGTGTCATAGGTTCCATTATAAGGTCCCAGATAATAGTTCCAAAATCTGGATTCATAACTCTTTCACCTTTTTTTGTGTTAAAATGATTGATTATATTTTGCTTAATCAAATCAAAATCATATAACTTATTATTAGTGTTATTCTGGTCAACCGTGCTGAAGCCTTTATACAGATGATACCTAGTATTTCTTTGTGTTTCTGTGAATCCCACCGGAGTTAATTCAATGTTTTTAAAAGGCATATTAATATTTATTGACTGCCGCCGCCTGTTCTTATAGGATTGCCGCTGCTATCTACAACAACTCCGTTTTGTCCAGAACTTAAAACTGCTCCGCTTAACTGAGCATAAAAGCACTCATAGAAACCTTTCTTTTTAGCCTTAATATCTGGTGTGTTAAACCCTACCGCTTTGCATGCGGCTTCAAAGTACCCCGGACTATTTTGGTCTGCTTTACATCTATCAAGAAGATATTTCACACTTACTTCTGCTGCTATGTTTGAATCATTTAATAATTTGGGGTTGTTTACAAGATCATGTCCTACCATCCCGCCATACTTAGAATAATTTGATCGACCAGTTAATTGAATATATCCTCTACCTATAAATTTAGCACCGTCGCCCTCTTGTGTATTACCTAAACCTCTACCCTTAGCAGTTTGATAACCATATAGAAATTCAGGTAGGCTGTTATTAGGGTTGCCCGCATACTTTTGTGCAAGTGCTTGATCACCTTTAAAAACGCTAGGGAACACCTGTAATAATCGTGCAGCACTGTAATTGAAATTTTCTTCTACAAGTTTCCATGAACATTCACCACCGGCTATACCTAACAAAGCAGCAACGGCATAAGGACTAGTTACATTATATTTTTTACATGCTTGTTTTAGAGCGGCTATTCCAGATTGAGCCGACGGATTATTAATTTGCTTCGCATATTCAGGACTACATGTACCAGGCTGGACCTCTTGACTGTTAGCAGGTTGTTGACCTTCACCTGCCTTACCGCCTGCAGATGTATTAGGATTAGGAGGAACTCCGCTTGAACTCCTATCAACTAGACTAACATCTGTTGCAGAAGGGCTAAATTTTTCAGGATTGATGTTTTCATGTTGGTCCCAAGGTTCATGGGTAGGAACACGTTGCATAATACTACTAATATTAGAAGACTTGTAGAATTTACTTTCTTCCCAACCTTCTTCTTTTCTTCTATTAGGTAAGGAAAATAATGGAAGATCGGGAGGAACATCTGCCTTTGATGCCAACGAAGGTGCCGCAGCAGATGGTCCATTTAAATCTATTCTACTACCGCTTAATAGTATATTTCCATTGGCTCCTACATTTAAATTCGCACCGCTCCCTAAAGATAAATGACTTTCACCGGATAAATCAATACCGTCTCCTGCAGTCGCTATAAAACTTTTCGATGTTAGTATTTCTATACTATTTTCTACACTTAACTTTAATCCATCGTTTACGGTAAAATCTAAATCTTTTCTTACATTAATTTTAGAATGATCGTCTACAGTTAGATAAAAATAACCAGAAATATTAGATTCCATATTGCCAACTGCACGCATATTGATATTCCGACCAGCCTCTAAATTTATGTCTCTATCTGCTCTAAAATTAAAATCATTTTCACTATGTATGCTAATAGAATCTTTTGTGTAAACATCAAGTTTTCCATTACTGGTCATTTCTATCCAGGCGGTACCTTTACTATTTCCTATATAGATAAGATCGCTACTATTATGTAAAAGAATTTGATGCCCTGTCCTAGTTCTTATTCTAACTAATTCATTAAGGCCGTCTTTATCACCATCATCCATAACAAAGGTAGTGCCCCCTAACCTACTAATAAAGGCTTCTACACCTTCTCTTTGCTTAGACTTATATCCAATTTTACCTTTTTTAGCACCCGGACTTGTATCAATAGGTCCAGGAGTGCTGATACCAAATACTGAACTTGGAACCTCCCTTCTTGCACCGCTAGAAGTTACACCCCTTATATCATCTTTTAATAGACCTTGATCTCTTAACCTTTCTGCAAAAGGATGAACTGGTTTAGGTTTTCCATCTGTGCTAGTTCCTTCTTTCAAACTTGACTTATGTCGTTCTGCAACAGGTAAAACAGAAACTCCATATTTTCTCGATTGTTCAGGAGTCATTAAAACTTCACCTGTAGCAGGAATACCCGGAACCATATGATTCTGAAATGGGGATTGAATACATCCGAACCAATAACACTGGTTAGGATCGCCTCCGATAAAAATTACCATAACCGTTGTGCCGATATCAGGAGGAATCATCCAAAACCCATAACTTTTTTGTACGTCATTAAAGTCTGCAGGATTTTTTCCTTCAAACCTTTCTGAGGTATATCCCATAAACGGACTACAATAATTTGCTACATAAGTTTCACTTTGAAATTCAATATCGCTAGGCACTGTTTTGATGAGGGCAATCTCAAGTCTACCCATGTACATAGGATCTAAGTGATTAGTAACTTCAGCAAGATATGGACCAGGAGAAGGAGGTGGACTTCTTTTTCTTGTTTCAAAATTAGCGCTCATAATTTAGGTCTTTAATGGAGGCATATTTAAATTTTTTCTTATAACTGTATTGTTTCCGTTATACAAAGAGGATCCTGTATCTAGAGAAGCATTAACTAATTTATCTAAAGGATTTCTTCCTAAATTTTTACTTCCATATTTAGAACTCACTGATTCAGATAGATGCTGACCTTTAATATAAGAGTTACCTGATATAGGATTAATTTGGGTCCTAGCACTTTGAACTCTATCTGAATATAGGGCACTATCAACTGGGCTTATCTGGGTATTGAGGTTTTTGTAAGGATTAAACTGAGCAGGATTTACGTTTTCTAAAGCAGGATTAATCTGTGATAATGGCATCATAGATCCACTTATTTTACCTACATCACTAACTCCAAATAACTTAGCCAATGCTATAGCACCACCTGCCGCGACTACTTTATTGATATAATTTTGATTTACATCCGGAGAAGGAGCAATAGTTTTTGGTTGGCTTGCAGGCAGGTTAGGTAATTGATCTGAACTGATATATTCCAATCGTAGCCCTTCGTTGTAGGCTTGATTTAGATTTACATCGTCCGGAACATTTTTATAATTTGTTATATCGTTGGTAATTTTACTTTGAAAATTACTGCCTAATCCCGAAACCTTGCTGGTATCTAAACCTATTCTAGAACCATACGCAGAAGGATCAGACCTTGTACCCAATAACGACGCAATAGAATCTGCTACTGTATTCAAAATGTTCCCAGATTTTTGTTCTGACAAATTATTAATACTTTCAACACGTAACCTAGATAAATTTTGAGGAAGTCCGTTTATATACGAAAGAGAATTTTTATCCACTGCTAAATCATCGGCAGTTATTTTAACTGTAGCACCTTCGCCGATGCCGCTTCCTTTGTTACTTATCAATACATTACTTTCTAATTCTTTAGATAATAAAGTCTGTGCAAGTGCTCTTGTTCTATCAGCATTAGAGTATCTTAATAAAGTGCTTACAGTCTGCTTTACCCTTGACGAATTTTCTAAACTCACTTGCCCTAACTCCGACAATCCTTCTTGACTCAAACGTATATTCCTTGAAAGATCGGTTGGCAGAGGAGTTCCTATAGGCACACTACCAGACATTAAACTACCATCTAATGGGTACTCTCCGAACGTCTGATTTTTCAATGTTTGATCGTTGCCTCCCAGTCCGCCAGTAGCATTGGTAAAATTTACATCATCTTCCGGAAGTCCTCGATTATTAGGAAGCCTATCACCAAAATCCACTGCAGGAATTGGAGATTCAGACACCCTGTCAGAATCATTAGGAATAGTCCTCATTAGATCATTAGGGTCTGTAGGTTGTAAATTTTGATCAATAAGTTGACCAGGTATTCGTATTAAATTTAAACGTTGATAAAAGAATCCATCCTTGAATGTGTTTTTTACAGTTGTAACTTGAAAAACTCCACTGAAGGGTATTCTATTACTATCAAAAATCATTAGTCCATTAGGTCCAATGTCAATTGGATTCCTAAAATTAATAGCAATCAACACTTGTCCTACATTGTGTGCTGCCTCTCCATCTACGGTTTCTAAATTAGATTCTAGTCCTGGATTATAATTACCTATGCCTCCGGTCACTAAAAAGAACGGATCACCTAGTATCTCCACCTCTCCTGTGGCAAGACTAGTGCTGTTTAAAACTTTTTCATGCATAGTTCTTGCTAATACACTATACGGATCATTTTTTGGTAAGGCCGAATTATACCCACTTGGAGGTAAAACCGCAGTAGCAGTTGGGTCAGTTCTTTTACTAGGTTGCGGAACCGACGTACTGTCATTGATAGTAGGGTTAGTACTTGTTACATGAGTAGAATTACCTTGCCTTACAGCAGTTTTAGTACCTGGATTATCTTTATTACCCATATTTTGGGGCACAGCCTCAAAATATAAAAAGTTAAAGTTTAATCTGAAATTTTTAACATCTGTATTAAGTCCTGTATAAAGATAATTATATTCACGAAGAGTAGATCTTTTTAATTTTTTCTCATCGACTAAGGAACTTTCAAGATTGGGAATATTTGTAAAATGTATCTTATGTGGGGTAACAATGTAATTAAAAATTTGATATGGTTTTTTAGTTTTAGGATCTATTTGCTCTTTATTTTTAACTTCTGTTCTAACAATAAAATAGTCAACCATTCCGGTACTATCAATTTTAAGGTCCTTGATTAAATTACTAACATACTCACTATCTCGAATAACAGCAGAAATTATTTCATGAATGCTAACGTTTTCAGGAAATTGAGTAACAGTTTTTTTAGGTTCAAACTTTTTTTCGTCTTTGATCGTGTCTCCAGAAGGAGCAACATCTTCAACAGTTTTATAATTTGTCTTTTTTTGGTTCTGCGAAGGATCTATCATTTGGTATAAATTACTGTCTGTCCCTAATTCAGCCAACTTGGATTTAGCAATTATACCCTCGCTGTCATCTACCCACCCTGAACCAGAAGGTCTTATAAAGGTTATCTTATATTCGTCATGCAGTTGAATATTACCTGTTTTTTTAGCATTTTGAATTTCTTGGTCTGTTACATTTTCCATCAAATCTTTCAAAATGTCTCTGACATTTTCACCGGACATCTTTACCGGTTTCTTTAGTTTACCAGGTTGTCCGTAGGCTTTTTCATTATAAGGAACTCCTGTACACCTGTATCTTGTTCCTCGTTCTGTAACTTCAACTTCAACTCCATTAAAACCAAATACAAAATATCTTTCACTTCGAGGAATCATTTCAGGTTCAGGTAACTGAACATCATCTTTATACCCTATAAATTGTACTTTTAATAAAAAACTAGCCTGTGCATAATTAGGATAACCTGCCTTGACTGCTGTAATTTGTAGGGCTTCTAAAAATCCATTAATACTATAGGGTTCAATAACTTCGAATCTTATACTGGTAGGTTGTGTAGTGTTTCCTTGTTGACTAAATGCCATGATGGTTTCAATCTCAACATCGTCAATGAACATGTCAAACCTACCGGGACTATCTTTATCAAACCCTAAAATGGCCGCATTATTAGTAAGTGCTTCAGATCTCTTCTTTTTTATTTCATTTTTTTCCTCTTCGGTTTTGGCATTAGATAATTCTGATTGAAAATCAGTAAAGTTAACACCAACCCCATCTTTGCCTTTGCCGCCAGATCGTAAAATAACATTTTCAAGTTCACTGTTCCTATATACAGCAGGATCGTTTACTTTTGTTTTACTTAGGGCTGCAAGAGTAAAATTATACGTGTAAGATCTATAACTGCTTAATATGTTTTTTTTACCAGAACTTAGAAATAGTTCTTCTTTTTTATCAGTATCTTTTTTTTCCTGATTATTACCTTTGGCAGTTTTATCTGTTTTTCTTTCTATATCTGTACTATTATTCTCGCCCGGCGTTGGAATAAAAGCAGACTCAAAACCAGAATATTCGTATTCTCCTGCCATTTTAAATTCCTAAAGATCTCTTTATGGTGCTCAATTTTGGTAGATAAATCTTGGTTCCGGCAACCATGTCGAATACAGGATCCTTTAATACATCCCTATTCCTTACTGCGAACACCCACCACAATCTAGAATCTTTATAAAGATCATATGCAAGCAAATCGGGTCTATATTGATAGGTTGCAGTTAAAATAAACTGATGATCGTCAGTTTGTTCGGGTATATTCCTTAGATTAAGAACATCAAGGTAATCATTAGATATAGTTGTAGTATAATAAGGGCTAGAATTACCATATATTACTGTCATTTTAAACGAATCCTTGTGACTTAGTATTACCTGATAGATATGAATTAACACTAAATCCCTGCATTTCATCTCTGCTAAACATAGGTACACATGTTATAGCAAAAGTAGATACTGTAGGAACACTATAAATTTCTGATCCAAAATTGTAAGTCATATAATCATACGAATCAGGAAGTTCAATTCTAAAACTACCGATAGCCACAGGTACATTCTCAAAAACCATATCACCGTAACCATAAAGTCTGCATACTGGTGGAGGTGCACCACTGTCTGGATCACCTGTTTTTGCTCCACCGGATCTCATTCTAGTCAAGGCATGTAATAATTTTTTAGTAGCCATATATTTTCTGGCATCATTTTCATTTTGTACCGTAAATTTACCGGTTATTGTGATGTTACCAATTTTACTTCTTTGATAAAAACTAATAGAAAAATTACTATGCATAGGGTTCAATGACCCATAATCTGCTGTAACTTCGTAAGAGATATTTGGAGTATAAGGAAATATAATACCACCTTGATCCGATATAGCAGAAGTTAAACCAGTGAGATATTTGCTAGGAACTAAGATTCTTACCCGTAAATCTTTTCCTTGTTTATTTCCATTTACATCTATAAAGTTTATTTTAGCAGGGCTAGTTAAGGCTAACTCAGCACCATCAGGTACGCCGGGAACAGATCTAGATAATAGACCTACACTTTTTGATTTATTAATGGAACGTTCATCAACATATTCTCCATTAAGATCTACAATTTGTGCGTTTTGATATTTGCTTAGGGTATCATTTTCAGAATTAGATGTTTTTGTAGATGTTAATCTAGCGGCGGCTTCTAAATCATTTACGTATGAATCTCTATTTTCAACAAACAAGGGGTCTGATGTAGGTTGTGACGTTTGGTTACTTGTAGAGGTAGGATTTAATATTGCCATTTTGATAAAATAGTTTTATTTTTTATTTACCTAATAAATAAACTGCCATTTTAACACCTCTTGACCCCAACACTAATAAAGTGTTATAATCCTTTTCAAGGAAGAACAATTATAATGACCATAACAACTAAAAAGGTAAAATACCTTAATAATCGAGATCTATTAGAAGAAATCCATAAAAGTAAATGTAGTTTTTCAAGTTTTAGTAGTAAAGAATATCAACAACATGATATTATAGTAGCCGATGTAAAAAAGATAACCCCTAAAGTAATTTCAGAAGCAAGAAAAAATCGTGCTAAACGTATCGGAGTAAAGGCATTCACTGAGTTACGTAAAAACGGCGACAAAAAAATAAAATTAGCAGATGTTACTCCAGATTATAAAAAAATTCCAAAATTAGATTTAGTTTTTAGAGTAATGACATTCGAACATATTCCATTAACCCCTGGGCGAAAAAAGACTACTAAATCAACATCAGACAATCATGAAAAAGTCAACTTTCCTCCCTTTCAACATTG
>JACCDO011686648.1_pt1 | contig 16510 bp, 17 predicted proteins | sample 7446101 | NCBI WGS metagenome assembly JACCDO01 (sample SAMN15323440, study PRJNA562643) | freshwater metagenome | isolation source: river surface water | place: USA:Blue River Watershed | collected 2017-08-16 | reverse complement strand
TCGCTGATGTGGCAATTGTTTGGGCACACACTGATGAAGGTATCCGCGGATTTGTGGTGCCAACCAACACACCAGGATTCAAGGCCAATGTTGTTCATCACAAGATTTCACTTCGCGCATCAGTAACTAGCGAACTTGTATTTGATAACGTTCGCCTTCCTGGTTCTGCAGTGTTCCCAGAAATCAAATCTTTGCGTGGTCCACTTTCATGTTTATCTGAAGCACGTTTTGGCATTTTGTTCGGTGTTGTTGGCGCAGCCCGCGACTGTCTTGAAACAGCAATTGATTACACAATGACCCGTCAACAATTTGGTCGACCAATTGCAGGTTTCCAACTAAGCCAGCAAAAACTTGCCGACATGGCAATTGCAACAGGCAACGGCATGTTGCTTGCAGCCCATCTTGGAAAATTAAAAGATCAGCACTTACTGCGCCCTGAGCAAGTGAGCATTGGCAAGAAATCAAATGCTCGCATGGCACTAGAAGTTGCCCGTGAATCTCGCTCAATGCTTGGTGGAAGCGGTATCACTTTGGAGTACCCAATTATTCGTCACATGAATAACTTGGAAAGTGTTTACACCTACGAAGGCACTAACGAAATTCACACACTTGTTGTTGGTCAAGCCTTAACTGGGATTGCAGCTTACGCAAACTAATTATTTGCCGGTGAAGTAGCCGACAAGTTTTGGAATCTTTGATTCACGATTAAAGATATTCTCAGAAGCATCGGCCACTACCATTGACTGCAAGCCAAGGTTTGCGCCAAACCAACGAAGTGGTTCGGTTTCCCAATTTGGCGAACGGTGATTGACCCACGGCAATTTAACAAGTGGGCTATCTTTTCGGGTAATCAAATCGGCAAGTGTTCGGCCGGCTAGATTACTTGTGCCAACACCATCGCCAACATATCCGCCGGCATGGGCAATACCAGTTGTTGAATCAAAGGTTGCAGTGGCCATCCAGTCACGGGCAATACCAAGCGGACCGCCCCAAGTGTGAGTAACAACTTTGCCTTCAAGCACTGGAAATAAATCAACCAAAATATCAAAAATCGCTTTTTGTACTTTTGGTGTGCGATCAAACTCAGGGCTTATTTTTGAACCAAAATGATATGGAGCACCTCGGCCACCAAATGCAAAACGATTATCACTTGTGCGCTGACCGTAAATAACCAAATTTCGGCCATCACTAAATACTTCTCGCTTACCTAGACCAATTTGTGACCAAACATCATCGCTAAGCGGTTCAGTTGCCACCATCAAAGAATAAATTGGCGCAATTGCTCTTTTGAGTCCGGCAAGTGAGGGCGTGTAGCCCTCGGTGGCCCTAACCACATATCTGCTTCGAATTACAGCATCTGCAGTTGTGACCATTCCTGGATCAATTCGAAGTGCTGGAGTGTTTTCATAAATCAACACACCGAGTTTTTCTACGGCAGCAGCTAACCCGCGAACTAACTTGGCTGGATTAATTGCCGCAACATGTGGCGTGAACGAAGCACCATAATTTTTAGTAACTAACGCACGATCTTTGGTTTGCTCTGGGTTTAAGTAAGAATAATCCTCTTCACCAAAACCCCACTTGCGCCAATTTTCAACACCTGCGATAGCGCGCTCACGCTGCAGGGTTGATCTGGCGAAAACTAATGATCCGCCGCGCTGCCAATCACAATCAATTTGAAAATCTTTCGTTACCGATTCAATTTCAGAAACTGTGTCATGCATGGCAACTTGCATCGCAACTGCCTGCTGGTTGCCAAACATGCGTCCAAGTTTGTCGATGGTTGTAGGAAATAGTGCTGAGCACCAGCCACCATTACGTCCAGATGCACCAAAGCCAGCAACATTTGCATCGATGATTGCAATATCTAAATTTGGATTATTTTGCTTCAGATAAAAAGCAGTCCAAAGTCCGGTGTAACCGGCGCCAACAATCGCAACATCAACATCTAAATCACTTGTGAGTGAAGTGCGCGTGCTTGAAGCTAGCGCCGGTGGGAGAGTGTCCCACCAAAATGAGATGCTGCGATTGTTGGTCATTAATGCCTTAAAGGATTGTCATGCCTTCAATTAATGTGGCGCGAAGAATTTGTTCAATTTCATCAAATTCTTTTTGGCCAATAATTAGCGGCGGAGCAAGCTGAACCACTGGGTCGCCACGATCGTCGGCACGACAGTACAGACCGTTTTCAAATAGTTTGCGAGATAAGAATCCACGAAGAAGCTTTTCAGATTCATCCGGGCTAAAGGTTTCCTTGGTTTTCTTATCTTTTACTAATTCGATGCCGTAGAAGAAACCTTCACCGCGAACATCACCAACGATGTCTAGGTCTTTTAGTTTTTCTAGAGTGCGACGGAAGGCGCCTTCGTTTTCTTGAACGTGTTGGTTTAGTCCTTCACGTTCAAATATGTCTAGGTTTGCAAGTGCCACAGCACAGGAAACTGGATGTCCACCGAAGGTGTAACCGTGAGCGAAGTAGTTCATGCCGCGTTTAAACGGTTCGAATACTTTTTCGTTCACAATCATTGCGCCAAGTGGTGCATACCCTGAAGTAACACCCTTTGCCATGGTGATGATGTCAGGTTCGATCCCGAAGCGCTTTGAGGCGAAGTAATCACCAATACGACCAAATGCACAGATAACTTCATCAGCCACAAATAGCACGTCATACTGATCACAAATTTCACGAACTCGTTCTAAATACCCTGGCGGTGGTGGGAAACATCCACCAGAGTTTTGAACTGGCTCAAGGAAGACAGCCGCAACAGTATCTGGGCCTTCAAACAAAATTGCTTCTTCAATTCGGTTTGCCGCCCACTGCCCAAAAGCCTTGATGTCATCTTGGTGGTATTCAGCGCGGTAGAAATTTGTATTTGGAACGCGGAAACCACCAGGGGTTAACGGTTCGAAGAATTTCTTTGCATCTGGAATACCAGTAATGGCAAGTGCACCTTGTGGTGTGCCGTGATAAGCAACTGAACGACTGATTACTTTGTGCTTCATTGGTTTGCCAATTAGCTTGTAATACTGTTTTGCTGCTTTCCAAGCAGATTCAACAGCTTCACCGCCACCAGTTGTGAAAAATACTCGGTTTAAATCACCAGGAGCATGATGGGCTAAGCGTTCGGCTAATTCAACTGCTTTTGGATGGGCGTAAGACCAAAGCGGGAAGAAGGCTAGTTGCTCTGCTTGCTTGGCAGCTGCTTCGGCTAATTCTTTGCGACCATGACCAACTTGAACTGTGAAAAGACCAGCCAAACCATCGATGTAACTTTTGCCTTTGTCATCGAAGATACGCGCACCTTCACCGCGAACGATCATTGGTACTTCACCGCCTTCTTCAAAATTTGAATGGCGAGTGAAATGCATCCACATGTTGTCTTTAGCGACTTGCTGATAGTTAGTTGTTTGCTGATTTAGCGTTGTCATGAGTTTTCTGTTCTCTGATTAACGGGTTCCCCACGTATAGATCTGCTTACGCAGCTTCAGATACATGAATGTTTCCGTGCGACGGACCCCAGGGAGCGCACGGATCTTGCGGTTGATTACTTCCAGAAGAGCTTCATCGTCTTCACAGACAACCTCAAGGAGTATGTCGTAGGACCCAGCTGTGACAACTAGGTAGGAGACTTCGGGCATCTTCACAATCACGTCAGCAACTGCTTCGATGTCACCGTCAACTTCCACCCCGATCATGGCTTCACGATTGAACCCAACTTGCATTGGATCTGTGACAGCCACGATCTGCATCACACCTGTTTCCAGCAGCTTTGAAACTCGCTGGCGCACGGCTGCCTCAGATAACCCAACGGCCTTGCCAATTGAGGCATAAGGACGTCGGCCATCTTCTTGCAGTTGCTCAATGATCGACTTTGAAACATCATCGAGCGGCGATGCCTTGGACATACCTCCCATATTGAGGGGTCAAAATGGCTTAAGCAAGCGATTTCGTAGCAATTTGCCAATTTTTTTGCGAATTGCGTGTATTTGTGACCAATTTGTTACCGAAATCGTATAAAAAACCTATTAAATCCCTGAACAAAAGGCTTTTGCAGTCGTAAAGTTTCTAATAAGCCGCTAAGCCCAAGTAAGCCCAAGTTAAAAAGGAAGATAAATCGTGTCCAAGGTGCTGCAGAACTTCGTCAATGGTCAATTAGTGAATAGCTCAAGTGGCAAAACCACTGAAGTTATTAACCCATCAACTGGAGCGGTTTACGCAGAAGCACAATTATCAAATGCCAAAGATGTTGATCAGGCATATGGCGCAGCTGAGAAAGCATTTGAAGAATGGCGCGAAACAACTCCTTCGCAACGCCAAAAAGCATTACTTGAAATTGCCGATGTCTTAGAAGCGAATGCAAATGAACTTGTTGAACTAGAAGGTATTAACACAGGTAAACCATTTGCGGTAACTGCATCTGAAGAAATTCCACCGATGATCGATCAGATCAGATTTTTTGCAGGCGCTGCTCGCGTACTTGAAGGTCGCGCCGCTGGTGAATACATGAAGGGTTTCACGTCAATAATTCGCCGCGAACCAATCGGTGTGATTGGCCAGGTAACACCTTGGAACTATCCAATGATGATGGCTGTTTGGAAATTTGCTCCAGCAATTGCAGCAGGGAACTGCGTTGTTTTGAAACCATCTGACACCACACCGGTTTCAACAATTCGCATGGCTGAACTAATTGGCGACATTTTGCCGCCAGGAGTTTTAAATGTTGTGACTGGTGATCGTGACACCGGCCGAGCACTTGTCGAACATGAAACCCCACAAATGGTTTCAATCACAGGTTCAGTTCGGGCAGGTATGGAAGTTGCTGGAAGTGCAGCGCGCGATGTTAAGCGAGTTCATCTAGAACTTGGCGGCAAAGCACCAGTAATTATTTTTGATGATGCAGATATCGAAGCTGCCGCTGAATGGTTAGCAGTTGCTGGCTTCTTTAACGCCGGTCAAGATTGCACAGCAGCAACACGTGTGCTTGTGGCTGACAAAGTGTATGACGATTTTGTGCATGCACTATCCCAGCAAGCTAAAGGCCTTTCAACCACATTTGAACAAGGCCCAAGTGATGGTGATGCACTAGTGCCACCAGTTAACAATGCGGCGCAACTTGAAAAGGTTTTGGGCTTCATTGATCGCGCGCCAAAGCACGCCAAGATTTCAGCTGGTGGCTCACGTATTGGTGATCGTGGTTACTACATTGAACCAACCGTCATTTCTGACCTAAAGCAAGATGACGAGATGATTCAAAATGAAATTTTTGGACCAGTTATGACAATTCAAAAGTTTGACGACGAAGCCAAGGCTCTTAAGTGGGCTAACGGCGTTAAGTATGGCTTAGCTTCAAGTGTTTGGACTCGTGATATCGGGCGCGGACTAAGAATGTCTAAATACCTTGATTTTGGTGCAGTTTGGATTAACACCCACATTCCACTTGTGGCTGAGATGCCGCACGGTGGCTTCAAGCACTCTGGATATGGCAAAGACCTATCAATGTATGGCTTTGAGGACTACACCAGAATTAAGCATGTAATGGCAAGTTTGGACTAGGCGTTAAGTAGATTAAGAAACTAGCAAAGCAGAAGGAAAAGGAAGAACTGTGAACGAAAACATGAACGAACAAAAGTCAATTGAATTTCTAAAAAACGCGATGTCACGTCGTGGCTTCCTTGGCGCGGCTGGCGCAGTAGCAGTCGGTGGCGCATTAGCTGCTTGCGGAACTGGCGGATCAACTCCAGCAGCAGGTGGCGCAAGCACTGGTGCTGCAGCATTCCCAGCAGATGTATCTGATACTGAAAAAGTTGTTCGCTGGGCTAACTGGCCACTTTATTTAGATTATGACGAAGATGCCAAGACATACCCAACTCTTGATGCCTTCGCAGCAGCTTCAGGCATTGCACCAACTTACAAAGAAGAAATTGATGACAACGCAACTTTCTGGGGCAAAGTAAACGGTCAGTTAAAGACTGGTCAAGACATTGGCTTTGACGTTGTGACACCAACTGACTGGATGGCATCACGTTTCATTCAGTACGGTTACGCACAACCTCTTGATGCAGCAAAAATTCCAAACAAAGTAAATATTTTGGATAACTTGGCCAACGTAAGTTTCGATAAAGGTCGTAACTACTCACTTACCTGGCAGTCAGGTTTCGGCGGCCTTGTTTGGAATAAAGAAAAACTTCCAAACGGCCTACAGTCAGTTGACCAGCTTTGGTCAGATGAATTAAAGGGCAAGGTAACTGTCCTTTCTGAAATGCGCGACACCATGGGCATCATTTTGAAATCTCTTGGAATTGATATCGCAAATGGAATTACCGAAGATCAATGGCAACAAGGTCTTGAATTCCTAGGTGGAAAACTTGATGATGGCAGCATCTACAAAGTTCAAGGTAATGAATACGCCAAAGATCTAGTCAGTGGCCAAGCATGGGCTGGCATCGTATGGTCTGGTGACATCTTCATTCTTAACGCTGAAAATGATGACAAGTGGGGCTTCGCTCTACCTGAATCAGGCGGCATGCTTTGGTCAGACAATATGTTGATTCCATCAACTTCAAGTCACCAATCAAATGCCATGGCAATGATGAATCATTACTACGATCCAGCAGTTGCAGCGCAAGTTGCTGCATACGTTAACTACATCTGTCCAGTTAAGGGCGCACAAGAAGAAATGATGAAGATCGATCCAGCACTTGCTGAAAGCGAATTCATTTTCCCAAGTGCAGAAACCTTAACCAAGGCAAGTGTTTTCCCAGCTCTTGATTCAGCTGCTGAACAGTCATTCTCAGATTCATGGGCAACCACAACAGGGGTGTAGTAAAAACGCATGGGTGATGTCTTAACCGCAACCGGAAATGTAAAGCTACAAGGATTGCGGAAGGTGTATGGCGACTTTGTCGCCGTGCACAATCTAGATCTGGAAATCCCGCAAGGATCATTCTTTGCACTGCTTGGACCTTCAGGTTGCGGCAAGACCACAACCCTGCGAATGATTGCAGGGCTTGATGAACCAACTTCCGGACAAGTAATGATCGGAAGTACCGACATCACCCATACCAAGCCTTATCAACGCCCGGTTAACACCGTTTTCCAAAACTATGCATTGTTTCCGCACATGGATATTTTCGAAAATGTGGCATTCGGGCTTCGCCGACGCGGAGAAAAAAATGTTGATAAAGCAGTTACTGATGCACTTGAGCTAGTTCAACTAGGTCATTTAGCAAAACGCAAACCTGGACAGATGTCAGGTGGACAGCAGCAACGTATTGCTCTTGCCCGCGCAATTGTTAATCGTCCGCAAGTCTTATTACTTGATGAGCCACTTGGCGCACTTGATCTAAAACTTCGGCGCCAAATGCAGCTGGAACTAAAGCGCATTCAGCTAGAGGTGGGCTTAACATTCGTGCACGTGACTCACGACCAAGAAGAAGCCATGACCATGGCCGACACCATCGCAGTTATGAATAATGGTGCAATCGAACAACTTGGTTCACCAACTGATTTATATGAAAACCCACAAACTGCCTTTGTGGCTAACTTCCTTGGTCAATCAAATCTGTTCCGCGCAACTATCGACTCAGTGGATAGTGAAAATGTGGTGGCATCAGATAAAGATGGCAAATATTTACTAAAGCGCAACCGAATTGCTGCCGGAACAGATTTAACAGTCGGCAAAAAGATTTTGGTTGGTATTCGTCCTGAAAAAATCACAGTTTCAACTAGTGATCAATTGCATGGTGACTTTAATAACCAAGGTGGCGTAGTTAGAGATGCCTCGTTCTTTGGCGTTTCAACTCAGTATGTGATTGATACTCCATCTGGTGAAAACTGGATGGCATTTGAACAAAATGCGGGCGGAAGTGTGATTCCAGCAGGAACTCGCGTTTATGCAACTTGGAAACCTGAACACTCTTTCGGATTAGCCGGAACTGAAGATGTCTTAGCTGGCGATCAAATCGCAGCAGAATTTGAAGCTGCAGGAAACTAGTCATGGCTTTTGCACACGCACTAGGGGATAGTGGGGCAGCTCAATCTGCGCCGACTAAAAAAGCAAAACGTAAATTAACTCCGTATTTACTTTTACTTCCTGGTGGCTTGTGGCTAAGCATTTTTTTTGTTGTCCCAATTGTCATTTTGTTCATGACAGCGCTGATGACACCACTTCCTGGTGGCTTGCCAGGTCAATTCGTGCAAACCTTTACTTTCACAAACTTCATTGATGTACTTTCCCGGCCACAGTTCTTAGCTGCACTTCAACGTTCATTTTTATTTGCCTCAATGGCAACGCTGCTTGCTCTAGCAATCGGTTACCCACTTGCATATGCAATTGCATTTAAAGCTGGCAAGTATAAAAACTTGATGTTGATTATGGTGATTGCACCATTTTTCGTTTCATTTATTTTGCGCACCATCGCTTGGCGACAAATCTTGGGTGATGAAGGTCCAGTTCTAGGGGCACTTAGATTTATTGGATTTGCTAGTGAAACAGCTTCGGTTTATCCATCGACTCTTTCAGTGGTTGCTGGCATCACTTATAACTTTTTGCCGTTTATGACACTGCCAATTTATTCCTCACTTGAACGTATGGATGGCAGATTAATTGAGGCATCTGGTGATCTATATGCACCAGCTTTCACAACATTTAGAAAAGTAACACTGCCAATTTCATTACCTGGCGTGGTCGCTGGAACTTTGCTTACGTGGATTCCAGCAGCTGGTGACTACATCAATGCATCACTTCTTGGAAATCAGCGAACCACGATGATCGGTAACGTAATTGATGCCCGCTTCTTAGGCACAGTTGATTACCCAACGGCAGCAGTACTTTCATTTACGCTAATGCTCTCGATTTTGATTTTGGTTTCGCTCTATGTTCGCCGTACTGGCACAGATGAGTTGGTGTAGTTATGCGCTGGCTTGGTAAGAATGCTCTTCGAATTTATGCAGTACTTGCACTTATTTATTTAGCCGTGCCAGTTGCTTACACATTTGCCTTTTCCTTCAACGATGCCGGCCGCACAAACTTGGTTTGGCAGGGTTTCACGTTCAAGGCTTGGCAAAACATTTGTGGGGCACCTGAAGTTTGTTCATCAGTGCGAAATTCGATTATTTTGAGCGCAAGCTCAACCTTCATCGCAACTGTGCTTGGCACCATGATCGCATTTGCAATCGCTCGCTATGACTTTAAGGGTCGAGCCACTACAAACTTATTAATTTTCTTACCAATGGCCACACCAGAAGTTGTGCTTGGTTCATCACTTCTTGCACTTTATTTAAATGCTGGTGGAACACTACTTGGTTTCCCAGGTGTATTAATCGCACACGTAATGTTCTGTATTTCATTTGTGGTTGTTACAGTTAAGGCAAGAATTGCATCCCTTGATCCACGTTTAGAGCAAGCCGCTCAAGATCTTTATGCAAATGAACGAGAAACATTCAGAAAAGTTACTTTGCCATTAGTTATGCCAGGTATCGCAGCTGCTGCACTACTTGCATTCTCACTATCGTTTGATGACTTTATTATTACTAACTTCAATTCAGGCTCTAATTTCTCAACATTCCCAAAGTTTGTTTGGCTTTATAACCAACGCGGAATTCCGCCACAAGCGAATGTCATTTCTTCTTTGATGTTTTTCCTTGCGCTAACCTTGGTAATAGTTGGACAAATACGATCTTCCCGAAAGGCGCGTGCGTAAGAAGTTAATTCTTACTCCGGTGATTTATGCCGTTCTCGGCCGAACCAAATCTAGATGTACTACCGTCCTTAGCTGATGTTGTCGAAGAGTCCTATTGGATGGATGACGATGCTTGGCCAGATGAAAAGTCTCGTCTGGTTGGCGAAAATTATGCAGATCTTTTAATTGTCGGCGGTGGCTTTACCGGTCTTTGGGCTGCAATTGAAGCCAAAGATCACAATCCTGATCTTGATGTGGTTTTAGTTGAAGGCAAGTGGATTGCTTACGGCGCAACCGGTCGAAACGGCGGCTTTGTTGCCGCATCTCTAACTCATGGTTTTGCTAATGGTTATAACCGCTGGCCAGAAGAGCTCAAAAAATTAAACAAACTTGGACAAGAAAACCTTGATGCCATCGAGCAGTTTGTTAAAGATGAAGGCATTGATTGTGACTTTAGGCGCGTTGGTGAAATCGATGTGGCAACTGAAGGTTATCAACTTGAAGAGCTAGCTGAATTCGTTGATCTAGCTAAGGAACATGGCGAAGAATTTGAATGGCTAAGTGAAGCAGAAGTTAAGGCAAAGCTAAATTCGCCAACTTATTTAGGTGGTTTATATAACGCTGATGGTGTGGCATTAGTTGATCCAGCACGCCTTGCCTGGGGACTTCGCGATGCAGCCCTTAAGCGTGGTGTTCGCATTTATGAAAACACCATGGTTACAGATCTTGATGACAAGGGAACAAAGGTAAGAGCCAAGACAGATCTTGGCGCAATCACAGCTCCTCGGGTTTTACTTGCAACTAACGCCTTTCCGCCACTACTGCGCAGGCTCAAATACCTAATGGTTCCGGTTTATGACTCAGTACTAGTAACTGAACCGCTAAATAAATCGCAGCGCGAATCAATTGGCTGGAGTGAATATCAAGGCATTAGCGATACTGGAAATCAATTCCATTACTACCGACCAACCGAAGATGGCTCAATTCTTTGGGGCGGTTATGACGCTACTTATAACTGGCGAAGTGGGTTTGGCGCTGACTATGAGCGCACAGTTGATTCATGGGTGAAGATTGCTTCGCACTTCTTTGAAACTTTCCCACAACTTGAAGGTCTGAAATTTTCCCATGCCTGGAGTGGTGCGATTGATACTTCATCAAGGTTCAGCGCATTCTGGGGTCAAAGTTTGGGCAAGAAAGTGACGTATGTTGCTGGCTATACCGGACTAGGTGTTGGCGCTTCAAGATTTGGCGCTCAAGTTGCTATTGATCTGCTGCTTGATCGCGACACTGACCGTAGGTCACTTCAAATGGTTAATTCGCTTCCGATTCCATTTCCACCAGAGCCATTTAGATCAGCTGGGATCAATTTCACCCGCTGGTCACTTGATAAAGCCGATCGCAACAAAGGTAAGCGCAATTTGTGGCTTCGCACTCTTGATCGCATCGGAATGGGCTTTGATTCCTAAGTCCTGTCGGCGTTAAGTGACAAGATGAACTTATGACCCGAGAGCAGTTGAACAGACCAACTAATACTCGTGGCCAAAAAGGTGATGACACTGAATGTCATATTTTGCATATCGACATGGATGCATTCTTTGCATCAGTTGAAATTCGCGACAATCCAGAGCTTGCAAATAAACCAGTCATTATTGGTCATGGCGGCGGTCGTGGGGTAGTACTTTCGGCAACTTACCCAGCTCGCGCATTAGGTGTTCATTCTGCAATGCCAATGGCAACTGCAATGCGACTTGCACCAGAAGCGATCATCATCGAGCCAAGCCATCACAAATACTGGGAAGTTTCTGAAGAAGTGATGGCCATATTTGAAGATTTCACTCCACTAGTGCAGCAGCTTTCAGTCGATGAGGCATTTTTAGATGTCTCTGGTGCGATCAAGTTAATTGGTAGCCCGACTGAAATTGGCGAAATGATTCGCAAGCGGGTTTGGGAAGAGCAGCGGATCACCTGTTCAGTTGGCATCGCATCAACCATGTTTGTGGCAAAACTAGCCACAAATTTTGCCAAACCAAATGGGTTGCATGTTGTACCAAAAGATAAAGTGATCGAATTTTTACACCCACTGCCAGTTACCGCGCTTTGGGGTGTTGGGCCGAAGACTGCAGAAACTTTAATTAAATTTGGCCTTCGCAAAGTTGGTGACATCGCCGGTACTAATGCTTACACCATGTCTAGAGTCATGGACGGGGCAGTTGGTGAGCATCTATTCGAATTATCTTGGGGCCGTGATCCGCGCAAAGTAACAGTTGAACATGAAGAACAAAGTATTGGTGCAGAGCGCACATTTGATTTAGATCTTCAAGATCTAGATGAGATCACAACGCATATCATGTCGTTAAGTAATAAAGTTGCTAGGCGCCTTCGCGATGGTGGGTTCACCACTGCCACCGTTTCAATCAAAATTAAATTTTCAAATTTCCAAGTGATAACCAGAAGTAAGACTTTGGATACACCGACAGATTTGAGTACCGAAATTTATAAAGCCGCCAAGCACTTATTTGAAAAACTGCATTTGGAGCGAACTAGGGTGCGCTTAGTAGGGGTTAGGGCATCTGGCCTGTCTCAAGACGCTCCGATTCAGTTGGCCTTATCCACTAGAGCAACTGGTTGGCGGGAAGCTGAACTTGCCCTAGATAAAGTAGCCCACCGATTTGGCACATCAGCTGTTAAGCCAGCTAGGTTAATTCGCTCAGAAGCCGATAAGGACTAGAGGGGTAAAACCCATTAAAGAATGGGGATTAACCCAATCTTTACCAGAGATGGCAACCTAAGCGCGATAGCCAACGTATCCTTAAAATAGTTAGTAATAGCCAAGGCAACTAGCCCAAATGGAAGTAAAGGAGTTAGCTAATGGCCCTTTCCGATCATGAACAAAAACTTCTTGCCCAAATGGAAGCTGCCCTGGCTAACGAAGATCCAAAGCTTGCCACGACCCTTCGCGCACCGAGTATCCGACTTCGCACACCAAAGCATGTATTCATGGCACTTGGAGCAGTCATCGTTGGCGTTGCTGGATTAGTAGCTGGCGTTGCAACTCAAATGCCACCAATTGGAATTCTTGGTTTTGTGGCAATGGTTACTGGTTTATCAATCGTGGTAACTGGCGCAGGCGCTGCAAATTCTGGTGCCAAAGTTAAAGCCGGAAAGCAAGGCACTGCAAAGCCAAAGTCTTCTTTCATGCAAGGCCTAGAAGAGCGTTGGGACCGTCGTAATAACGACATTTAAATTTTTGAAATTAATTAAATAATCAAAGTTATTCGCATGCGCCGATTATTTAATTTCTTATTTGGTGTAGTCGCATTATTTTTTGTGGCATTTGCTGCTTATTCTTATGTAACGGAGCAGGTTGTTGCTCCACCACTAACTATTGAATCGGTGGATGGGCGCCCATTCATAACGGTGACCCAACCAGAAACAATTACTTGGTCTGGACCAATTGATAACACTGGCTATGACGTATCGCATCCACAGTGTAATTCGGCGTTATCTGAAAAGTTCGTCGGCTTTGCAATTGTTGGATTGAATAAAGGAAAGCCTTTTAGCGAAAACCCTTGCTTTGAAAAGCAATGGCAATGGGCCAAAACCCACGACGCAGTTGCGATCTACATCAACACAGCGGACCCAGGAGACATGGATCCAAATGCTTATGGGCAAAAAATTGCAACCGACACCTTAGAAAGACTTTCAAAATTTGGCGTGAATAAAACTGTTCCGATTTGGCTAGATGTTGAAACCCATAACACTTGGACGGAAAGTTCACGTTCGGTATCAGTGATTACTGAAGCGATGCATTTATTAACCCAAAATGGTTATCACGTTGGTATTTATTCAACGACGGCTCATTGGCTTGAAATCACGTTGAACGCAAAACTGGGTGTGCCCACTTGGCGAGCAATTGGTGAATTTAGTGATGTGGAAACTGGGGTAGCAGCTGCTAAAAATGCTTGCACCCAATCAGGTATAGCTGGGACCATTCCTGCAATGGTTCAGTTTGTAGCCACAGTTGATGGCATAACCCTTGATCGCAATATTCTTTGTGGCGATGCCAATGGAATTATCGGATCACCAAATTAACGGATAGTTATTTTCTTGACGATCTATTCATTAAGCCGTGGATCGTTTTTGATTGCATCAATTTGGTTATCTAAAACTGCTTTATAAGCATCGATCGATTTTCCATGTTGAACTGTTATTTGAGCCACAACACCTTTTGGGTCATCGGATTGCGGTTTATTTTCACCGTTATTTTCACTAGACATGGCGACCGAACATTTCTACCGAGCTGTTTAGTCAGGTCCTACTCGGTATCAAAACTATGGCAGGAATAAATTACAAAATCTAGGATTTTGGCCAATACAGCGCATTTTTAGCGTTTTAAAAAGTCTCCACTTTAAACCACCCATGTTTTAACGCTATTTCTCGATATATCTGTGAAATTTGTGAAAATTGGGGTTTAAATGAGGTTGACAGTGGAGCAAAGTGGAGTATTCTGGTCGAACGAGGTGGCTCGGGGAAGGGCTGCCATCAGTTTTTGGGGGAATTGCCATGTTTCTAGGCACACATACCCCAAAGCTGGACGAAAAAGGCCGATTGATTCTGCCGGCTAAATTCCGCGAACCGCTTACTGGTGGCTTAGTTATGACTAAGGGCCAAGAACGTTGCGTAATAATCTGGCCGACCAAACAGTTCAATACCTACGCTGAATCACTTCGCGCCCGTTCCCAAAACAACGAAAAAGTTCGCGCTTATACGCGTGTCTTTTTCTCTTCTGCTTTCGATGATGTTGCTGACAAGCAAGGTCGCGTAACAATCCCAAGTTCACTTCGTGAATGGGCAGGACTTGAACGCGATCTTGTTGTAGTTGGCGCTGATACTCGCATCGAAATTTGGGATGCCATCGCTTGGAGCCAGTACTTAGACGCTCAGGAACCAGGCTTTGCATCACTTGATGAGGTGATTCAGTAATGACTTATTCATTAATGAATCCAGTTTCTACTGACAACCGCTTCAAGTACCCAGCCGTAACTGAATCTTGGCGCACCTTCCCCGGTGCCAAGCTTGCTGCCGGCTGGGGACTTGAGGTTGTTGTTGGTGCTAGGCGCGGGTAATGAATACCTTCAGCCACGTTCCAGTTCTAAAGCAACGCTGTCTTGATTTATTAGCACCAGCTCTAACTGATTCTGGAGCAGTACTAGTAGATGCAACTCTTGGCCTTGGTGGTCACACTGAAGCAGCCCTTGAGTCATTTCCAAACCTGAGAATAATCGGTTTAGATCGCGATCTAGATGCACTGGAACATTCAAAAGTTCGGCTAGCACCATACGCAGGTCGCGTTGAATTTGTGCACGCAGTTTATGACCAATTGCCAAGTGTTCTTGCTGATCTGCAAATCCCAGTTGTTCAAGGCATCTTGTTTGACCTTGGTGTTTCTTCAATGCAACTTGATAACGATGAGCGTGGCTTTGCTTACTCTCGTACGTCGCCACTGGATATGCGAATGAACACCACAACTGGCAAGACTGCAGCTGATGTCGTTAACACTTATACCCATGGGGAACTAGCCAGAATTCTTAATGTTTATGGCGAAGAGAGATTCGCCTCACGTATCGCAAGTGCAATCATTCGCGAACGCGAGATAGAACCATTCGCCACAAGTGACCGTTTAGTTGCAGTCGTTCGAGATGCCATTCCAGCAGCAACTCGTCGCACCGGCGGCAACCCGGCAAAGCGCACTTTCCAAGCGTTGCGCATTGAAGTTAACGACGAACTTTCAGTATTAGAGCGCGCCATGCCAGCTGCAATCGATGCACTTGATGTTGGTGGTCGCCTAGTCGTGATGTCTTACCAATCTCTTGAAGACCGCATTGTTAAAAATGCATTCCGTGAAGTCACTGAAGATAAGACTCCAGTTGATCTGCCATTTGTTCCAGCAAGTGATGCTCCAAAACTTCGACTGCTAACTCGCGGATCTGAATTTGCGAGCGATGCTGAAATTGCCGAAAACTCACGCGCAACTTCAGTACGTCTTCGCGCTGTGGAGAGGGTGGCCGCATGAGTGCAATGCCAGTGCGCCAACCTCGGCTAACACCTATTTCATCAAAGACTCGAAGAATCGGTCGATTAGCGGCAGTTAACTCTCGCGCCGTTGTGACCCCGATTGCTCAAGCAATCCCAATTAAGATTCCAAACGGACGTGCCAGCCTTGGAACCTTTGTTGGAATCATCAGCGGACTTTTCATTTTTGGAAGTTTGATCCTGCTAGTGATCAACACCAAAGCAGCCCAAGCGGCTTTTGAAAAACATAAATTGCAAACTCAGCTAAATCAGATGATTGCAACTGAACAAAATTTGGCAAGCCAGGTTGCAGCAGCTGAATCAACTGACAATTTAGTTACAGCTGCAAGAACCCTAGGTATGGTTCCGGCTGAAACCCCAGTATTCATTCGCCTTTCAGACCAAACAATTGTGGGACAAGCCGTTCCAGCTAAAGCACCTGCAGTTCCTTATGTGCCAGTACCAGTTGCAACGCCGGTGGTTCCATGAGTTTCCAAGCCCCACCTCGTCCACCACAACATCAGGTCAGACCAGTTCGCTCTACAAGATCAAACCCATATCTAGAAGAATTTGTCAGTCGTCCAGTTCAACCACTTCGCTTAGCTGAACCACGTAAACGCTTAATGATCACCACAAGATTTTTAACAGCGATCTTGGCAATTTACTTCTTGCAATTAATTAATCTGCAGGTAATTAAGGGTCCAAAGCTTGCCGCAAGTAGTCAAAGCAATCGCTTAACAAATGTGATCATGCCAGC
>JACCDO010031589.1_pt1 | contig 16511 bp, 10 predicted proteins | sample 7446101 | NCBI WGS metagenome assembly JACCDO01 (sample SAMN15323440, study PRJNA562643) | freshwater metagenome | isolation source: river surface water | place: USA:Blue River Watershed | collected 2017-08-16 | reverse complement strand
TATTTGATGGTTTGCAGAATCACTACAAAATGGATCAAATCCGTTTACAAATACAACAAGCGAAAAATACACGTGAGCAAGCAGAGAACGGCTTACAATTAGAAGCCTTAAATGCGCGTACTACCTTAAGTAATGCCTTATTGAGTGTTCAAAGTCAGAAATCAAATTTAGTGATGGCTGAAGACGTCGCTCGCGTAACGAAAATCAAATACCAACAAGGTGTAGGAAGCAGCTTAGAAGTAATGAATGCTGAAACATCTTTGAAAGAGGCGCAAACAAACTATTTAAGCGCATTGTACGATGCCTATATGGCGGGTGTTACTTACAAAAAAGCAATGGGCTCTTTAATTCCTTAATCAACAACCAAACTCATTAAATATTTCATCATGAAAAAAATCCTCCTTATAATCACAGCCGTCCTCGGTATCTACGCATGTGGATCGAAGCAAGGTGGCGATAAAAAAGCTGAATTGGCAAAATTGCAAGCAGAATACAAAACGCTTGGCGATAAAATCCAAAAGCTTCAAGACGAGTTAGCAAAGACCGATACAAGTGCTGCTAAGAAATCTAAGTTAGTACAAATTATGCCTGTTACTTTGGTTGAGAATGCAGAACATTTCATCGAAGTACAAGGTAACGTAGAAGCTGAAGAAAATTCATTAGTAGGTACTCGTCAGCCTGGCGTAACCATTGCACGTATTTTGGTAAAAGCAGGTGACAATGTAAGAGCGGGTCAAGTATTGGCTGAAGGCGATGCTTCTGCAATGGAATCTAGCTTAGAGCAAATGCAAGTGCAATACAATTTAGCGAAGACTGCATTTGAGCGTCAAGAAAATTTATGGAACCAAAAGATCGGTACTGAGTTGCAATACTTGCAAGCAAAGACGCAAAAGCAAGCTTTAGAGAAATCTATCTCTGCAATGGAAAAACAAATTTCTTACTCTAAAATCATTGCTCCTTTTGCTGGTATCGTAGATGAGGTAAAAATCAAAGAAGGTGAAATGAGTGCAGGTGGTATGAACGGTATCCGTTTGGTGAATCCTAATAAATTGAAAGTAAAAGCAAACGTTGCTGATCAATACATCAACAAAGTAAAGCGTGGTAACAAAGTAATCATTCACTTGAGTGAGAATGATGAAGAGATTACCTCTTCTGTAAGTTATGCTGGTGCTGTTGTGAATCCTGCTAGTCGTACTTTCAACGTAGAAGTAGCTTGTGCCAATGCTTTATTGAAACCTAACATGGTAGCGAGCATTCGTATCAACGACGCGGTATTCCATAAAGTTCCTTTCATTAGTCAGAATATCATCCAACAAGGTGAGAGTGGGTCATTCGTTTGGTTGGCCATTACTAAAGATGGTAAGAAAATTGCGCATCGTGTAGATGTAAAGACAGGAATGAGTTATGATGGTAATGTAGTAGTAAGTGAGGGATTGAAAGAGGGTGACGAAGTAATCACTACTGGCTTTAGCGAGTTGGTAGAAGGTCAAGAAATCAAATTGTAATTAAACACAATACAAAGAAATGAAAAACGGATTCCCAATAACCAATTGGAGCATCAAAAACAGAACAGCTGTTTTCGTGATGACGATTTTGGTGACGATAGCGGGGGTAATGACCTATAATAGCATTCCAAAAGAACGCTTTCCAGACGTCGTTTTACCTACCATCTTCGTTTCCACTATTTATCCAGGCGCTTCTCCTGCCGATATCGAAAATACGGTAACGAAGCCTTTAGAAAAGAAAATCAAAGCTATCAGCGGTGTAAAGAAATTATCGAGTCAATCGATGGAATCGATCTCCGTGATTACCGTAGAATTTAACAGTAATGTATCTGTTGCAGATGCAAAACAAAAAGTAAAAGACGCGGTAGATAAAGCAACGGATATCCCAGCAGATGCACGTAAAAACCAAAACGTTCAAGAGTTCGACATCAGCGAAATGCCGGTGATGAATATCAACTTATCAGGCGACTATGACGCTGCACGTTTGAAAAAATATGCAGAGGAGTTGAAAGATAAAATCGAGATGAACAAAGAGATCACACGTTGTGATATCATTGGTGCCTTAGATCGTGAGGTGAAAGTAAGTTTGGACCTTTACAAAATGCAAGCTGCTTATGTAGGATTTACCGACATCGAAAACGCGCTCCGTTACAACAACTTGAACATTTCAGGTGGTGATGTAAACGTAGGTAATCTTCGTCGTACGCTTCGTATCACTGGTGAGTTTAATAAAGTAGAACAAATCCGCAATTTGATTTTCAAAGGCGGTATGGGCAACCAAGTACGCTTAGGCGACATCGCTGAAGTGACAGATGCTTTTAAAGATCGTGAATCCTATGCGCGTTTAGATCATAAGCCGGTTGTAAGCTTGAATATCATCAAACGTAGTGGTGAAAACCTTATCAACGTTGCAGAGAAAATCAAAGCAACAATCGCAGAAGAGCAAAAAACAACTTTCCCTTCTGACTTGAAAGTAACTATCACAGGCGACTTGAGCGTTCAAACACAAACGCAATTGAACGACTTGATCAATACCGTTATCTTAGGCTTCCTATTCGTAACCGTTGTATTAATGTTCTTCATGGGTGTTGAAAACGCCTTCTACGTTGGACTTTCAGTTCCTTTAAGTTCTTTGTTAGCTTTCTTATTCATGCCGAGTTTGCACTTTACCTTAAACGTAATTGTGTTATTCTCTTTCTTACTTGCACTTGGTATTGTGGTAGATGACGCGATTGTCGTCATAGAAAACACCCATCGAATCTTTAATAAAGACAAAAACAAAACGGTATTACAAGCAGCGCGTGAAGCGGCTGGTGAAGTATTCTGGCCTGTATTTAGCGGAACCTTAGTAAATATCGCGCCGTTCTTCCCATTATTATTCTGGCCTGGTATCGCTGGAAAGTTCATGTCGTTCTTGCCTGTAACGCTTATCATTACCTTGTTTGCGTCTTTGGTGGTAGCCTTCGTAATTAACCCTGTATTCGCAGTAGCCTTTATGAAACGCGATCATGACAGTAAAAACGATCATGTCAGCAAATACAAAAAGACTTTCATCGTATTAGGTATTCTTGCCTTGTTGTCGTATGTATTCAGTGGTGGTAATAGCACGGGTATTGGAATGGGTAATTTCTTCCTTTTCACTATCGTATTGTTGTTAGCGATTCACTATGCAATCAATCCGATGATTCATCGTTTCCAAGATGGTTTCTTGCCTAAATTAAGAAACGGCTATACACGTTTGATCAAGGCTGCCTTATTAGGTCGTCGTCCGATTTACATCTTCATCAGTGCTTTCTTGATGTTGTTTGTAAGCGCGTTCTTATTGTTCGGATTGCGTACACCAGAGGTAAGCTTCTTCCCTAGTGGCGATCCTAACTTCACTTATGTAAGCTGTGAATTGCCTACTGGAACGGATTTGAACTATACTGACTCTTTGACAAAATTATTGGAAGAGAAAGTATATGAGTCGATTAAGAACGATACAGATATCGTAGAATCGGTTATCACGAATGTGGCTATCGGAGCCGGCGATCCTCGTCAGCCTGATCGTACGCCGCAATCACACAAAAGTAAGATCACGGTTGCTTATAAAGAATTCGAACACCGTCATGGTAAATCGACTTCTGATGTATTGAATAAAATTCGTGCAAATGTGAAAGAGGTGGCTGGTGCAACTATCACTGTTGAACGCGATATGGGTGGACCTCCAACTGGAAAACCAATCAGCATTGAAATCAGTGGCGATAACTTCGATTCCTTAGTGAATTTAAGTGCAATGGTTAAAAAAGCAATTGACAATAGCGGTATCAAAGGAATCGAAAACTTAAGAAGTGATTTGATTTTGAATAAACCAGAATTGACGGTTGTGATCGACAAAGAAAAAGCACAACGTGAAGGCTTAAGTGTTGGTCAGGTAGGTTCTATCTTATTTGCAGCTTTGAATGGTGATCGTAATCCATCTAAGATGCGTGATGACGATGATGAAGTACCTGTCAACGTTCGCTTAGCGAAAGAATATCGTTCGAAGCCGGAAGATTTGATGAATTTGATTATCGCCTTCCGTGATATGAATACGGGTCAGTTCAGACAGATTCCTTTATCTTCTGTAGCGAATGTGAAGTTCAACAATAACTTCTCTGGTATCAACCGTAAGAATCAGAAGCGTGTTGTAACCTTAGGTAGCTCGGTAACGAACGGCTATAATGGAAACGCAATCAATGCTTCTATTGCAGGTGTATTGTCAAATATCCGTACGCCGCAAGGGTATGAAATCAAACAAACAGGTGAACAAGAAGATCAGAAGGAAACCTCTAGTTTCTTATCGGTAGCCTTCTTAGCAACTATCGCTTTGATGTTCGTTATCATCGTAATCCAATTTAACTCTACGTCGAAACCATTGATCATCTTCAGTACGATTGCATTTAGCTTTATCGGTGTATTCCTAGGCTATTTCATTAGCGGTGATCCGATGGTCATTGTAATGACAGGTGTTGGTATCATGGCCTTAGCGGGTATTGTGGTAAAGAATGGTATTATCTTGATTGAATTCATCGACGAGTTGAAACATCGTGGTATGCGTACTCGCCAAGCGATTATCGAAGGTGGAGCAACGCGTATGACGCCGGTATTATTAACGGCTTCGGCAGCTATCCTCGGATTGATTCCGTTAGCAGTAGGTGTGAATATTGACTTCGGAGGATTGTTCACACACTTCCGTCCGAACATCTATTTGGGTGGTGAGAGTGTTGCCTTCTGGGGACCATTAGCATGGACAATCATTTATGGTTTGTTTGTTGCTACCTTCCTAACCCTAATCGTAGCTCCTTGTTTATACTTGATGCGTTACCGTTTAAAATTACGTCAGCAACACCGTGTGCTCCGTAAGAAAATAGCTGCTGGCGATCCAGACTTAACAATTCATATTTAAGATTTAGTTTTTTTAGTTTTAGTGCACGAAAAAGCCGTATCTGTTAAAGGATGCGGCTTTTTCATTTTTTGCCGTACCTTCACAACATAAAATTTTATAAAATGGCTGTGTTTCCTATTATCCTATTGGCGCTCGGTTTGATTATCTTATTCACCGGCTTATTTTCTGTTCAACAAGGCACGATTGGTGTCGTGACGATGTTTGGTAAGTACCGTCGCACCGTACAGCCAGGATTGAACTTTAAGATCCCTATTTTAGAAACTGTGTTTAAGAGAGTGAGTGTGCAGAATCGTTCTGTCGAATTAGAATTCCAAGCGGTAACGATTGATCAAGCGAATGTATATTTCAAATCGATGTTATTGTATTCTGTTTTGAATACAGATGAACAGACGATTAAGAATGTTGCGTTCAAATTCATATCGGAGCGTGATTTCATGCAAGCGCTCGTACGTACAATTGAAGGAAGTATACGTGCCTTTGTTGCTACGAAAAAACAAGCAGAGATTTTGACCTTGCGTGGGGAGATTGTAGAATATGTGAAAGATCAGATTGATCATATCTTAGAAACATGGGGTTACCATTTGCAAGACTTACAAATCAATGATATCACTTTCGATGACGCGATTATGGCAAGTATGAGTAAGGTGGTGGCTAGTAATAACTTGAAGGCGGCGGCAGAGAACGAAGGACAGGCACTTTTAATCACTAAAACTAAATCTGCGGAAGCAGAAGGTAATGCAATCAAGATTGCTGCCGAAGCCGAACGTACCGCAGCACAACTACGCGGACAAGGGGTGGCTTTATTCCGTGAAGAGGTAGCTAAGGGTATGAGTCAGGCTGCAGAACAAATGAAACAAGCCAACCTTGACACGAATGTAATTTTATTCAGTATGTGGACCGAAGCAATCAAGAACTTCGCTGAATACGGAAAAGGTAATGTTATATTCTTAGATGGTAGTGCAGAAGGCATGCAAAAAACCATGAAGCAATTGATGGGTATGATGCAAATGGAATCTTCTAGCACAAACGACAATAAGAAGGCTTAAGCGTTCAAGCTAAAATCATCGGCATCGCGCCAGAACTGATAGGTACGACGAATATGAACGAGCTTCTCTAAAGAGAGTTCCGCATAAAGTGTCGTCTCTGTGTGCGCCACTTCATTTAATTTTTCACCGAGCGGTGAGATAATCGCAGAATCACCACTGTGGTAAATTTTATTGGCGTCCCCTCCTACTCTATTACAAGCCGCGACGTAGGCAATGTTTTCGATAGAACGCGCTGCAAGAAGCGTCTTCCAGGCAAGGGATCTACGTTCAGGCCAGTTGGCTACTACTAACAACAAATCATATTCTCCGCGATATAGCTCGGTGGGATGCACTCGATTTCGGCACCACACAGGGAATCGTACATCATAACAAATGACAGGTCGGATATTCCAACCTTTGTATGGAATGATTAGTGATTCTTCCCCAGCAGTATACGTAAGGTGTTCATCACTCAAGCGGAACAAATGTTTTTTAGAATAGGAATGTACCTTCCCGTCGGGAGAAACCCATAAAAATGTATTGTAATATTTGTCTGCGTGTTGTGTAATCAAGCTACCACAAACAACGGCATTTTTTAATTTTGCTAAACCTTGCATCCACTGAAAGGTCGTTCCATCAATGGTTTCAGCGAAAGCATTCGCATTCATCGTAAAACCAGTGGTGAACATTTCGGGAAGAACAATGATATCTGTATTCGTATCGCAAGCGAGGATTTTCTCTTCAAATATTCTTCTATTCTCTTCGGGATTTTCCCAAACAAGATCCGATTGTAGAACAGCAATTTTCAAAACTTCGTGTATCATGCATTGAAATATTTAAGCAAGCGTTCAGCAGCTGCTTGTAAAGTTTCTTCTTTCTTGGCGAAGCAGAAGCGAATAAATTTATCATTCGAACCATTTTTATAAAACGCAGAAACAGGTACTGTAGCGACACCCGCTTCGATTGTCAATTTTTTGGCGAAGTCTAAATCGTTCAAATCAGAGATTGCAGAATAATCGACCACTTGAAAATAAGAACCTTTACTTGGCGTAAAAGTAAACGGAAGATCTTGAATCAAACTTAAGAAGTAATCACGTTTCTGCTGATAGAAATTAGGCAAGGTTTCGTAGTGAGCGGGAGTCTGCATATATTCCGCCAGTGCATGTTGTATCGGCGTATGCGTACTAAATACATTGAATTGATGAACTTTTCGAAACTCCTTCGTGAGTTCTTTCGGAGCGATTACATAACCCACTTTCCATCCCGTTGCATGAAAGGTTTTACCGAATGAATAAATAGCGAAGCTGCGTTCTGCGAGCTGTGGGTGACGGAGAATGGATACTGTTTCTTCACTATCAAAATAAATATGTTCGTATACCTCGTCGCTCATCAAAATGATATTAGTATCTTTCACCAATTGATAGAGTTGCGCTAAATCAGATTCTTCCCAAACAGTCCCTGTCGGATTGTGTGGTGTATTGAAAATAATCATTCTAGTTTTCGCATTCACATACTGCGACATCTCGTGCCAAGGAATGCGATAGGAAGGTCCTTTGAGAGGGATACTTATCACCTTTGCTCCCGCAAGTTCGATTGCAGGAATATAACAATCATAGGCAGGTTCGAAGACAATCACCTCGTCTCCGGGATGTACCACTGCTGTAATAGCCGCGAAGATCGCTTCGGTAGCACCTGGCGTGACGGTGATATTATCATCGGCGCTTAATTGAATCCCGTAGCGACGCATACACTTTGCAGCAATTGCCTCACGCAAGGCTGGAACGCCTGGCATTGGCGCGTATTGATTCAAGCCTGCCTTATATTTTTCACCAATTAGATTTAATAAATTTTCATCTAAAGGAAAATCAGGGAAGCCCTGCGACAGATTAATTGCTTGATGTTCAACTGCCAAGGATGACATCACTGTAAAAATGGTAGTGCCTACATTAGGCAACTTTGAGTTTATTTCAAATGGGATATCCTTCATGAGATTCGGTACTTCTGCAAATAATATTGTAAATTTAAAACTTAGTTTGATAAAGCAAAGAATGTCGAAAGAAGTAGCGTTTTTAAGTTATGATGGAATGACCGATCCTTTAGGTCAATCGCAGGTATTGCCCTATTTAAAAGGCTTATCAGCTGCAGGCTATTCCATTACCTTATTTAGTTTTGAGAAAGCAGAACGTTACGAAACGGTACGTGCTACGATAGAAAGTATTTGTCGAGAAGCGAATATTGATTGGCGACCGATGCATTATACTAAACGACCGCCAGTATTATCAACGGTATATGATTTGCTCCGCTTGAATCGTGTGGTTAAACGTGCCCACAAGGAAAAGAATTTTGCATTACTGCATTGCCGCAGTTATTTGACGGCTTTGATTGGAAAAGGGATGAAGAAAAAGCAGGGCACGAAGTTTCTTTTCGACATGCGCGGATTTTGGGCTGATGAGCGCGTAGAAGGAGGAATTTGGAATATCAAAAATCCTTTATTCAATTATATCTACCAATTCTTTAAAAAACAAGAACGCAAATTTTTTACGGAAGCGGATCATACGATTTCCTTGACCTATGCCGGGAAAGCATTATTAAGCAAATGGAACTGGGAGAAAGCACCGGCTCCGGTAGAAGTGATTCCTTGTTGTGTAGATACTGATTTATTCAACAGAAAAAATCTGAAGGAAGAAGAGATTAACGCTATTCGCAAAAGCATTCAACCTAACGAAGCTCCCTTGCTGATTTACGTTGGCGCTATTGGCACTTGGTATATGAGTAAAGAGATGTTAGATTTCTTTCAAGTGTTTTTAAATAAGTTTCCGCTCGCGAAATTATTATTCGTTACGCAAGAGAATCCTGCAATCATTCACCAAGCAGCGATTGCAAGCGGTGTAGAAGAGTCGCGTATCAGCATTTGTTCGGCACAACGTAAAGAAGTCCCTTACTATATTGCTGCTGCGGATAGTAGCATCTTTTTTATCCGTCCAAGCTTTTCGAAGAACGCTTCCTCTCCTACTAAACAAGGCGAGATAATGGCGATGGGAAAATCCATCATTTGTAATAGCGGTGTCGGGGATACAGCAGATGTAGTGAATAAATGGCACGCGGGCTGGGTTTGTGATGCATTCACTACAGAAAGATATCAGCACATTGTAAACGCCTATGAATGGCCATTACAAGCTGATAACAGTACAGAGATTCGGGAAGGTGCTATTGAATTTTACGGTTTAACGGAAGGCATAAAACGATATACTAAAGTGTATCAAGAAATCTTGGGCGTATCATGAGTGAACAGAAAAAAATATTCTTCGTTGCAGCACATCGTCCGGATCGTTCGCCGTCACAGCGTTATCGTTTCGAACAATATTTCAGCATACTGCAAGCAAACGGATATAGCTATAAATTGGCTTACTTAATCAATCAAGAAGATGATATTCGTTTCTACGGTGCTTACAGTCCGATTTTAAAGCTATTTTTACTATTAAAATTCTTTTTAATTCGACTTGCACATGTTTGGCAGAGTCGTCGTTACGATTTTATTTTCATTCAGCGAGAGGCTTATTTCATTGGTGGTCCATTCTTTGAGCGACTCTTTAAAATTTGGGGCAAGCCGTTAATTTTTGATTTTGACGATGCGATTTGGTTGCCGAATGTTTCGCAAGAGAACGCGAAATGGGGTTTTCTAAAATACCCTCAAAAAACGAGTAAAATCATTGCGCTCAGTGATAGGATTGTATGTGGAAATGCTTATTTAGAGGGCTATGCGCGGCAGTATAATTCATCAACGGTTTTAATTCCATCGACGGTAGATTTAGATTATTATCAGATCGATCGTACCTTACGCGAGCCGGAGGTGGTATGTATTGGATGGAGTGGAAGCGGTACAACAGTTCCCTATTTTGATGAAATTGCACCGGCATTAGTTCGTTTGAAAGAAGAGTTTGGTAGCAAGATAAAATTCATTGTTTACGGAGATCCAAATTACACGAATGAGGCCTTAGAAATAAAAGGTATTCGATGGTCGCCCGATACTGAAGTGGCTATTATCAATCGCTTCGATATTGGCATTATGCCGATTCCAGATACCGAGTGGGCCAAAGGTAAATGCTCCATGAAAGGCTTACAATACATGGCCTTGGGCATTGCCACGGTGATGAGTGGAGTTGGAACGAACAAAGTCGTTATTCAAAATGGAGAAAATGGTTTCCTATGCAATAGCCTAGAGGATTGGTATCGCACCTTGAAAGCGCTGATTGAAAATGCAAGTTTGCGAGAACAATTAGGTGCTAGCGGTAGAAAAACAGTGGAGGACTCCTACTCTACTCAATCACAAGAAAAAGCGTTTATACAGTTATTTCGCTCTTAGTTTTTTTCTTCTTCTGATACTGATCATTTATTAAATAAATAGCAAATACGAAGAAGGGCATGCCTGGGATTTTATATCGTGCTAAGGCTCCGAAATTATAACTACTTAGTCCTACCGCAGTTCCAAATATCAAGGCGAATAGAATACAGAAGATCGTAAAGGGATCAGAAAACATGGTTCGGAAAAATCTTCTAATACCTGCTCTGTATAGTGTTCTAATGAAAAAGAAGAATACTAATAAGGATTCGACAGCGCCCAAGAAGATAATGGGCTTGCGCGCCTCCCAAATATAAGGTCGGAAGTAGGTTACATTGATCGCTAATGGTATTTTCTTCAGGAGTCCGGTAGTGCTGAAATCCATCTCACCCAAGGTATAACCCGAACCACCAGACATCTTAGCCTCCGCTTCATGCCAAGTCTGAAAATCCTCTAGGGTATCTTGAATATTTTCAAGTGAAAAACGGCCTAATTCATTTTTCAATATTGTAACGAGTACGAATGATAAGCCGATCGTAATTACAATTACGAAAGGAACCAAGAAAGTAAAAATCGCTTTCGACTTGATTTGGTGTACATACGTAAAAATCAAGAAGAAGAATACCGCAGGCGTGAGGCTCATGAAAATATACGGCTTAATGAGTACTACCAAGGCAGAGGCAAGAACCAAATAAACAAAATAAGCTAGCTTAAACTTTCTATTGACGAAGATCTCGTATAGATAATAGATGATAAAACAGGTTCCTCCGTACGTAAGTGGATCTTTCAAAACACCACCGCCCCAAACAATAACGGAAGGGATAAAAAAGCAACAAATAAGAATAGGTTTTGTGAGATGCGGATACCGTTGACGCATCAACAAAAAGAGTTTAAAACTTCCTGCAAATGCAAATAGTGCGAAGATGATTCCGATAGTTGTATACGTGTGAAAGCAAGCGAAGGAAGCTATCGCAGCCATTTTAATGGCGGTTAATTCTGGCGTATTTAAAAAGTGACGCGAAGTCACAAATTGAATCATATCTCGCTTCAAGCCAAAAGTACTCGAAAGAAAGGTTCGATATTGATCCGAAGAGCTGAAAAACATTTTTACGGTATAAACGGGATTATAGAAGATGGAATTATAAATCCCCTCGCTTCCTCCGTAATACCCTTGCACGTCGCCTCCTCGATAATAAAACTCATAAATACTATTGATAAACAAAGATCCGCCAATCTTAAACCAAAAGGCGTAAATCAGCATCTTCATCACATAAGGCTCCTCTTGATAGGTCTTATTGACGAAAGAATTGAACCATCTATAAGCCAAATAGATATATAGCGGCGTAATTATAAAATCCGTCCAACTAAAAAATAAAAAGCCTGTGATTAGTCCTAACATAACGTGTATTAAATATCGTAGCTTAAATTAGGGCGCAACCATTTTTCTGTTTCCTCGATAGATTGACCTTTACGTTTAGTATAATCTTCTACTTGATCTTTATAAACCTTTCCTACGCCAAAATACTTCGCATCAGGATGCGCAAAATACCATCCTGAAACACTTGCTGCAGGGTACATGGCCAAGGACTCCGTTAGGGTAATACCGGTCTTAGCTTCTGGATCCACTAAATCAAATAAAGTCAACTTTTCAGTATGATCCGGACAAGCAGGATAACCTGGAGCCGGACGAATACCGCGATAGTTTTCATGAATCAATTCATCATTACTCCATTCTTCATTCGGCGAATAGCCCCAATATTGCTTACGTACTTTCAAATGTAAGTATTCTGCTAATGCCTCTGCTAAACGATCACCAACGGCTTTCAATAAAATCGATTGATAATCATCTAAACGTTCTTGCATCAACGCTGCACGTTCTTCCAAATTAATTCCTGCAGTCACCGCAAAAGCGCCGATATAATCTTGCTTCCCTGATTCCTTAGGCGCGATAAAATCTGCCAAACATAAATTCGGCTCTCCTTTCGCTTTTACCATCTGCTGACGCACGAAATGTAAACGCTTCGTTTCATTCGTTCTTGGATCCGTCAACACCACATCATCACCTTCTGAATAGGCTGGATAAAATCCAAAAGCTGCGCGTGCAATCAACCAATCATTCTCTATGATCTGATCTATTAATTTCAAGGCGTCATTATGCAATCCTTTGGCTACTGTTCCCCATTCAGGGTGATTGAAAATTTCAGGATACTTCCCACGAAACTCCCATGCGATAAAGAAAGGCGTCCAATCGATAAAAGGAACGATATCACTAATCTTCACATTCGTAAACACGCGTGCTCCTAATTGCGCAGGAACAGGTGCTTCGAAATTCGCCCAATCTGTCGTCCATTTATTTTCTCTTGCTTTCGCAATTGGAAGGAAATCCTTATCCACTTTACGTTGCAAGAAGCCTTCTCTTAAAGCATCATATTCGGTCTTTATTTGCTCACTTAATGGAGCGCTTCCTTCTTCACTCAATAAAGCAGAAACAACCGGCACACTTTTCGAAGCATCCAAAACATGTATGACTGCATGATCATAAGCCGGTGCAATCTTAACAGCCGTATGCATACGAGAAGTCGTGGCGCCGCCGATGAGTAATGGAATACGGAATTCTTGGCGTTTCATTTCGGAAGCGACATGCACCATCTCATCTAAAGAAGGCGTAATCAAGCCACTCAATCCGATAATGTCAACGTTCTCTTCTTTTGCCTTTTGAAGAATCTTATCAGCAGGCACCATCACACCCATGTCGATTATCTCGTAGCCATTACAACCTAATACCACTCCGACGATATTCTTACCGATATCATGCACATCCCCTTTCACGGTAGCTAATAAAACTTTCTTCGCACTGGAAGTCGTATTATTATTTATTTTCTCTTGTTCGATATACGGATTAAGATAGGCCACCGCGCGTTTCATTACGCGAGCGCTTTTCACTACCTGTGGTAAGAACATTTTACCCGAGCCGAATAATTCGCCGACCACATTCATTCCGTCCATCAAAGGACCTTCAATTACTTGCAAAGGCGTACCGTATTTGACACGCGCTTCTTCTGTATCTACATCGATATATTCTACTATACCGTTTACGAGTGCATGCGTCAGTCGCGATTCTACCGCTTCATTTCTCCACGACTCATCCTTTACCAATACTTTTCCTTTACTCTTAATCGTATCGGCATGTGCCACCAAACGTTCGGTCGCATCTGCGCTACGATTTAAAATAACATCTTCTACTAAGGTCAATAAGGTCGGCTCAATTTCGTCATACACTTGAATCATCCCTGCATTGACAATTCCCATATCCATCCCTGCTTGAATCGCATAATACAAGAAGACAGAATGCATCGCTTCACGCACGACATCATTCCCTCTAAAGGAGAAAGAGATATTGCTCACCCCACCGCTCACCTTTGCCAAAGGCATTTTGGTTTTTATTTGACGAGTAGCTTCAATGAAATTGATAGCGTAGTTATTATGCTCTTCAATTCCTGTCGCTACGGCAAATATGTTGGGATCAAAAATAATATCTTGCGGCGCATAGCCTACGCGCTCCGTTAGGATCTTATATGCGCGTTCACAAATACTCACCTTACGCTCGATAGTATCTGCTTGTCCTACCTCATCAAAAGCCATTACTACAACAGCAGCACCATACATCAAGCACTTTTCAGCTTGTTCTACAAACTTCTCTTCACCCTCTTTTAATGAAATCGAATTAACGATTGCCTTTCCTTGCACACATTTCAAACCCGCTTCAATAACCGACCATTTGCTACTATCTATCATGATAGGCACCTTACTGATATTCGGTTCGGAAGCGATTAGATTCAAGAACTTGGTCATGGCTTGTTCGCCATCCAACATCCCCTCATCCATATTGATATCAATTACTTGAGCTCCATTTTCCACTTGCTGTAAGGCAACGGCTAAGGCTTCATCATATTTATCTTCCTTGATCAAACGTGCAAACATCTTCGATCCTGTCACGTTAGTTCGCTCGCCAATATTAATAAAATTCGTTTCTGGACGAACCACCAAGGGTTCTAATCCGGAAAGCCTAAGATATGGATGTATCGTATTCATGAATGATGTTGCAAAATAAGGATTTGTAAAAGACTTTTTCGCATGCATTTAAGCCTGCATCAATAAAACAACAACTTATTGTGCTAGTACGGTTGGCAAGGGACGTGGACTTAATTTAGCAAAATGGCTATTCATATGTTTTATATGTTCTGGTGTAGTACCACAACAGCCGCCAGCAATATTAATCCATGCGTTTTGTGCCCATTCTTCCACCACGTTACACATATGTTCAGGTGTTTCATCATAACCGCCAAATGCGTTCGGCAAGCCAGCATTCGGATAGCAAGAGACACGGCAAGTAGCGATTCTGTTCAGCTCTTCAATATGTGAACGCATATCTTCTGCACCGAGTGCACAGTTGATACCTACTGAAAACGGCTTCGCGTGCGCAACCGAGATGTAGAATGCTTCTAAGGTTTGTCCGCTTAATGTTCTACCACTGGCATCGGTAATCGTACCGCTGATCATGATGGGTAGTTCGATATTCTTTTCTTTAAACACTTCTTTCGTAGCGAAGATGGCCGCTTTAGCGTTCAAGGTATCAAAAATTGTTTCGATCAAGATGATATCTACGCCGCCATCGATTAAGGCTGCAACTTGCTCTGCATAGGCACTCTTCACTTCATCGAAAGTTACGGCGCGATAGCCTGGGTTGTTTACATCCGGAGATAAAGAGAGCGTACGATTCGTAGGACCAACGGCTCCGGCAACAAAGCGCGGTTTATCGGGTGTTAGAGCGGAATATTCGTCGGCCGCTTCGCGTGCAATTTTTGCAGACAAGAAATTAATATCGTAAACCGCTTCTTCTAAATGATAATCCGCTTGCGCTATTTTTGTACCGGAGAAGGTATTCGTCTCGATAATGTCAGCACCAGCAGCCAAATATTCGCGGTGGATCGCTCCAATTATATCGGGGCGGGTGATACTTAAAAGATCATTATTACCTTTTAAATCGCCTTTATGACTCAAAAAACGGTCTCCACGAAAATCCTGCTCCGTTAAATTATAACGCTGAATCATGGTCCCCATTGCACCATCTATGATCAAAATACGTTGATTTGCAGCATTTTCGAGCGATTGATGGGATGCTAAGTGCTTCATATAGGAGCCAAACGGCTTATTTTTGTCGTAAAATCGCCTAAAAAAAGGGATTTGACGGGTTAGAGAACAAAATTAATATTTAGGGACTGAAAAAAAATATTTTGATTTAGTTGCGCGTTATATTTTTTTATGTAGTTTGCTAAAGTCACAATTGATACAAAACGTATCAAAATATTGTAACAAAGAAAAAACATAAAACTCGTAAACAATAAAAACTAAATATATGGCTGACAACAATGAAAAATTGAAAGCGTTAAAGCTGACAATGGAAGGTATCGAAAAAAAGTTCGGTAAAGGAACTATCATGAAACTAGGCGATACAGCAGTAGAAGCTACGGAAGCAATTCCTTCTGGTTCATTAGGACTAGACATCGCACTTGGTATCAATGGATATCCTAAAGGACGTATCATTGAAATCTACGGACCAGAATCGAGTGGTAAGACAACGCTTGCGATTCATGCGATTGCAGAAACACAAAAGAAAGGAGGTATCGCTGCCATTATCGAGGCGGAGCATGCGTTCGACAAGATGTATGCACAGAAGTTGGGAGTAGACGTTGAGAATTTATTGATATCACAACCAGATGACGGAGAGCAGGCATTAGAAATCGCAGACAGCTTGATTCGTTCAGGTGCGATTGATATCATTGTAATCGACTCAGTAGCGGCATTGGTACCGAAGGCGGAATTGGAAGGTGAGATGGGTGACAGCAAAATGGGATTACAAGCTCGTTTGATGAGTCAGGCAATGCGTAAACTAACCGCAGCTATTTCTAAATCAGGTTGTACTTGTATTTTCATCAACCAGTTGCGTGAGAAAATCGGCGTTATGTTCGGAAATCCAGAAACACCTACGGGTGGTAATGCCTTGAAGTTTTACGCTTCCGTTCGTTTAGATATTCGTCGTATCGGACAGTTGAAAGACGGCGATGGGATTCATGGTAACCGTGTGAAAGTGAAAGTGGTGAAGAACAAAGGGGCGCCGCCGTTCCGTTTGTGTGAATTCGATATTATCTATGGTG
>JACCDO010599516.1_pt1 | contig 16515 bp, 10 predicted proteins | sample 7446101 | NCBI WGS metagenome assembly JACCDO01 (sample SAMN15323440, study PRJNA562643) | freshwater metagenome | isolation source: river surface water | place: USA:Blue River Watershed | collected 2017-08-16 | reverse complement strand
CATCCGAATGCTTGGCGTCAGCTTCTCGACTTGCCAGCCGTGCGATATGATATCGATTCGTAGCGTTTTTATTCTGCCAAATTGAAACATTTCTCAGCGCGGGCCAGTCTTCAGCACCATCACCTCCAAACGACTGGATCTGGAAGCCGCGTCCCTTGCTGCTGACATCAGGAAAGCGCGAGTCTAGAAGTGGATTTTCCTTTCCCGCATCCTGTACGACGACATATATTGTCGATTCAAAATAAATGGCAACAGTCACAACACCTGATGCGTGGTAGGTTTTACTTGCTATCATCTCAATATTGTTTAAATCAGACTTCTGAGCTGCATCCAGCACACATTTTAACTCGAAGAAAGTTTCCGACGGATCACCTTCCAGCCATGTTTCGATAGCTAATGCCTCTTGCAAATCTTCTTTACGAGTTTGTTCTATGATGCTTTGCAGCAACATTTCACTGCGCTCAATTGTATTCTCAACGAGCGGAGCAGATTTATTGACGAAATTTAGAGCCCCTGCAAAGGGCGAAGTGACGGGCACGTTGCTAGTGTCGCAGAGAAAATCCAGCCGAGATTGCTGCATACGCAAGGCCGGGATTATCAAAGGAATGTCTGCGAGTGCTAGAGAGGATGTCAATTGCACTCGTCCAGCATAGCACCATGAACCGAATCTAAACAGTACGTCATGGTGAACCGAGAGCACGGAGGTGTTGTTGTCCCAACTACTCTTCATAATGCAGTATGTTTGCTGATAGCTCTTGCTACTAACATTCAGCGTTTTCAACTTAGGGAATTCTTTTAGTGCGGCGATGGGTATACTTTTTTCTACCGCATGCCAAAGAGTTAATTTCCTGTAACACACAGTGCGATCATTGTATGTAGCTAACTGCAAACCTTCTCCATGTTTGCTTATATCAGGGAATCGCACATCCAAAAGTGCTTGATCGCCTTCTCCAGACTGTACGGCGAAGTACAAATGCTGTTCCGCGTATACGCTAATAATTATCAGTCCACGGGTGTATGTCTTGCTGGCCATAAGACTGATTACGTCCATATAATTGGGAACATTGCTCAGTTCCATCTCAAAATAAGTCATGCTTCCATCGTCATCTATCCAAGGAAACTTGCTGGCCATATCTCGCATTTCATTTTGGAGTGAATCCTGGATCATTTCAGTTGCAAAAAAATCAACAGCATCACTTAAAAACTCAAGAGGCATAAAGTAATCGCTTGTTTCAGGAACAGCAGATGCATTGCAAAAGTATCTTAGACTGCCTTGTTGTTTTTGAAGAATTGGAATAAGTACTGGTAACTCTGGTGTAATTATCTTTAATCCATTAAACTGAATTTTTCCTCGATATGCCCAGTTTCCACAGCGGAATAATACCTCCCGAGTATCAACAGGATCTGCTTCTTTTGCATCTAAATCTGCAGCATGAATCACATAAACCTGACTATAGCCACCAGCTGTGGATAATGCCTTTGCACTTGGTGTGTCGTCGTCCATTTCGTCCACGCGAAAGAACAATTCAAAAGGAAGAAAAAAAATAGTTTGCTTTAAACACTTATATTATCTTCTCCCCGCAGTTGGCCTCTATTTAAAGATTCACACAGTGTGTGTTAGCACAGAATGAATTGCAAACCTTAACGAGAAATTGAAAGAGAAAACATTGCTTTATTGTAAATTTCAAATCGTCGCCTGGCTCCTCAATTCACAAAAATATGCGAATATATTCGCAATATTATATTCGCGTAAAGTAATAATTACAAAGGATTTTCACTTTAAAAGCGCATCTCGCTACTGCAAAGTACGTGAAAATTTGCATAGCGTTTCCACTGTATTGATGACGCGAATTCTTGGAAATAACCCCAGTTCATTAACTTACATTGAGTACATTTTATAACATCCAGTATGCAATCTCTCTGAGCAATTTTGCAATATGCATTGCGAAAAATGGAAAAAGGCGTATTTTAATGCTCTTCAAAAAGAGCATATCACACTTTATCCACTTGTCTTGTTCTTTCGCTTGGACACAGACGCTGAGCCTTCGATTGTTGTGAGCACGCTCACCTGTTGCAACCGAGGGTAGGTGTGAGTAGGGTCGTCGTTAGATACCTCGATTTGATTTCTTTTAGTCCCAACCAAAGGTCCCGACGAGTTGTTACCAGAGTCTGTACCAACACTTCTCCTAGATCGCAAAGCGGAGTCAGACCCTGCCGCGGCCTCTTCCGGGACACACACGTGCGAGTCCTTCACTCCCATTCCATCAGAGCTGAAAGCAGAAGATTTCACTACACTAGCTAGCTCCTGCACTTTTGTATTTTCGGACGCATCTTCATCTGGGTTGTCACCAATAAAAACTCTACGCCGGATATGTCCTGTACTTGACCGATTTACGACCTCAGTATGAGGCACATTTACATCACTTGAGTTGTCTCGCGGTTGATTTTTCCATGCATAATGAACTCTAAAACCAAATACTCGAGGTATATGCTTAATAAGATTTGGTTCAGGTGCTAATTCCTGGAAGCTCATGAAAAAGAGATTGGGAAAAGTCGGGCCAAAGAAAGCACCATCAATATCTGTTTGCTCAGCATAAAAGATATTTGCGAGTGTTTGGAATTAGGTTAACTTGTTTAAAAACAGAGAGAAGGACGTGCCAAGACATGTTTTACTTACGTCGTTGATTGGGATGACAATTGTAAATATCTCTACAGTGCGGACAAAAGAGCTTAACGATGTCTTGATGAGGCTCGTCCGTCGTACCCATGGGAATAACAGCTTGACCAAAGCACATAGTTCTAGGGCATTCTCCGAAATCTTTATTTATGTATTTTCTTTGCATAGACTCAAGCCCTCTTTGTGTGACAATGTACCTGGCATGGATAAGACCGTAAAGTAAAGCAGTACTTCGTGCTAGTTCCTCTGATTCAATGTCATCTGCACCTGTTTTATCAAGAATGTTATCTAATGCTTTGTTAAAATTCTTATCAACAAATTGCTTCAAACCATACAAGTTAAATGTATCCTCTATGTAAGCCTTTTCAACATCGCAGAAAAATGTGTTTCCTGTGAGCCCACAAAACCAGCTTGTCCAGTTTTCTTCAGAACTTGTAGTATCGCTCTCGTCGCTGTACATAATTTACCTTATTAGACTCCAAAAAAGCGTGAAGTTGTCTCTGCACCCGCACCCTCTGGTGATGTTTGAGGTGTCCAAGGTCCAACATTCTTATTTTTTTCCTTTTTCCTCTATTTCCATTTAATTTACACAAAATAAACAAATATTTTTAACATTGTTTTTGACAAAAGTGTGCAAGCGATGTTGCTTTGCCTATAGTTGAAGATGTCTTCAAATGCGGCCCGGATTGGGCCGTCAAAGGTCTACCTCCATGACGGCGTAGCTGAGCCAAACCAAGATGTCTTTGCTGGCCAACTGCAGGCATCCCAACCGACCTGTTGTAATTGGCAAGCAGGCTTGCACTGTCAAGACATTGAAAGTTGCTGTCAATTCCGGCATTACGTAAATCTGATGCGACCATTCCAGGGTCGACGGCAGGATTGTACACCATGGCAAGATCAACACTGGCGAAAACAGGGAATGGACCAGAGGTTACTCGCTTCTGTCCGACACGCATGGATCCTGTAAGCGGAAAAGCTCCTGCTGTGGAAGGTCGCTCTGGGTGACCACGGCGCTTCTCTTCGAGAAAGCTTGCCGTCTGCAGCAGCGAGGATTCTAAATGCACAATACTTGCTTGAGCATTGTCGAGTTTACCTGACTTCATATCCAAAAATGGCCCCTCCGCTTGAGTACTGCCTCTTATGGGGCTGAACTTGCTTGTTGATACTTCCGACTTGTGCGAACCAGAGAACGAACCTGCGTCAGTCTGGGAATTTGTGTTGTCGAAGGGCTTGGACCTCTCCGGGGCGACCTGGAAAGCCTCCGGACCCCGACTCCGAGTTGGTGAACTTTCTTGAGACTTATTTAGCCCTATATGCCCTGGTCTCGCATCCCTAAAACCCTTGTTCATTACTGGAGGGCACAGAGATGGCTGATGCAGGCGTGCAGACTTCGCGCGGATATCCACCTCATGTTCATGCAGTCTTTGAGTGTATGGATGATGTGCGCACTCTGTTTTTCGCACTAGTGTGCTTCTGACGCCTATACTTTGTTCATCAGAGCAGCCTTCTGCGTCTTCATCGTCTGCGAGACAGCAGGACCACTGCTTGAATCCAGTTGCAATGGCTCGGTAGGTCCCTGTGTGCTTGTGTCCATGAAGGGGTACATGCTCTATTTGGAAATTAACGGGGGGCAAGTTTGAGTGCTGGCGCTGCTGTTGTTGAGCGTTTTTTTCTCGTGCAGCAATATCTGCTTCAGCCTTAGCTTCCTCCTTAAACTTCGATAATTCTGCATTAGCTTTCAGAATGGCTAGTTCTAGCTGTTGTTTTGTTCGAGTTGCTGTGACAAGTTTTTCTTTAAGTTCTTTCTTTTCCTTGTTGCGACATTTGGCTAGTTCCTCGGTAAGTTGAATCGCCTCAGCTTCTACTTGCTCATTTGCTTTATTTAGTTGGCTTGTGTCTTCCTCCAAAACTCCGAGAGCTGCTGTTGTATCCGCAATCTTTTTAAGTAATTGCACCCTCTCGATTGTAAACAATTGCACGTTACGTTCTGTGTCTTTGCAATCTTTTACAACACAAGGTTTAATCTTGCGTTCTGCTTTCTTCTTCAAATTCTCCTCTTCCAAAATCTTTATTTCCTCCTCTGTAAGGTCTTTCTTCCAATCATCATTTCCTTCTTTTGGTGGCCCTTCTCGAAGCAATATAGCAAAACGGACTGTTTCAGGGTTAAGATGGCTTATATTAAAGTGACTCAAAGGTCTGTCGGGTTTGAATGCCATATCTTACACTTGACGCTGGAACTTCCTTATTGATCAAATTAGGTTACGTAAACACAAGATTTGGGTTGAAACAGTATAATTTTCGGTTAATGATACTGTAATGTATGGTATTATAATGAAAGGATTACTTTTTGATAATATGAATCAACTAGAACATGCCGTATCTGTCCAAGATGCAACGTGTGGGGCCCAAGACTGGGAACCTTGGTCATACTAAACTTCATTTCTCTTCAAAAATTTTTTGGAGGGTCAAGCAGGTATTGATAGAGCAATCATGAATGCCTTATTAATCTTTGCAATACTTTTACTTTTTCCGGATTTGATTATGTGTAATATTGTTGATCGCGCTTTAAGATCAATCGAAACGTTGTCTCCTGCAATGTCTGGCCTTCTCAGCCAGACAGTAAATTCGACTTGCGGGTACATAGGAGATTGCGATAGCTGTATAAATACAGGCTACTTTACTTCCGATCAAAACTTTGTGAATTGCGTGTGGTGTGATGCAGATAATGGAATCAGTGTTTGTGTGTCTGAGACGTCTTTAAATGTGAATTGTCCAGACTCAGCCAATCAATACACCGAGTGCGGTACGAGTTATTATACGTATGTTTGTATTATTATACTGTCAGTGTTGCTCTGTTTATGTGCATGCACTTGTTATTTGAGGCGATATCACTCAGCTGATGACGCACTTGCACCTATGTTGCCCTCAGCAGCACGTCACTTTTTATGGCGAAGTTCATTTAGCAAAGAAGGACGCAAAGACTGGATGTGCATTATATGCGGATTTGACAATAAGATGGCTAACGTTAACTGTATTATATGCGGTACCAGTCATGAATTCTCTGCAAATTATAAGGCTGGCAAACGGGAGCAGCAGAATGGTAAAGTACAAACAGATGCTTACAATTTTCATGCCGATGGTGCTGATCAGGACATGACAGCTAACCCTATTTCGCAAGGAAATGAACCTTTTGCTAGTCCAGCACCAAAGCAAAAGCAAGATCGTGAATTCACACCTGACGGTAGAAAATTGTCGCGTTCTGGCAGCAGTCTTAACGACACACAGTTTGAGGCGTTATTGGTATCGTCCCCGCGGCGAACAACACATGCTGAGCGAGAAGAAGCCTTCAATTATAGGCGTCTCAATCAGCTCTCGCTCAGGCAAAAAGCGGGAAGGCGACGCCGCATGTGGCAGAGAGTGAGAGACGAAAGCACGGGCGGTTTGGTTTGGATTCGCGCGCCACCACAGAAAACAAAATTGTCTGAAACCTTAATGGGTTATACCCCGAGATCTTCATTTGACGGTGCGGCTGCCGTTGCACAAGCAGCCGGAGAGCGCAACATGAACAGTACCAACAGATTTGCGAATAGATCTGCACAACAAAATAACGGCGAAACGGGCTTTTTCGCATCAATAACCAACTTTTTTGGGTTTGGCCGAACAGAGCAATCTGCTGAACAGCAATCCCTTATAAACTCAGAGGCGGCAGTTGATGCAAATAATACCGCTGATGATACTGAACACACGTCTAGTCAGGACGCGCTACAAGAGCCTCGCAGAAAAGCTTCTGGTAGGTCCAGAAGAGCGGGGAATGATGAGTTGCGGGAAGCGCTACTAGGCGCTGTAGATGATGATCCTAATATGATGGAATCACGTCCTGTTGATATATCAAAAGCTGCGTACGGAAAATCCAACCCTATCGCCATCGCTGGAGAGCGTTCAATCTCGACAGACTCGTTCGGAGACTCCACGGTGCTGAGCGGTTCTCCGGGATATACTACCGTCTTTGACGAAAAAGAAGGAATGAAATGGGAGCGTGTAGTTCCCGGTCTTCCTGTCAATAAAATGGTGATTCCAAAAAAAGCTGCGTCCAACAAGGACGCAGCGCACCCGGACCCTGGCTCTGCCGTGGCACAGGGACAGGGACTCGTCGCTGCGCTACTCGATGAATTAGAAACGGTGGATTTAATAGCTATTGCAGCATTGTCTTTTAAAGAAAAGCAGCTTTGGTTTCTTGACCAAATGGGCAAATTGCAAAAGCAATGGGCAGATGGATGTATTCGCATGGAAATATCCAGGAACCACATTCTGGACGACTCTCTGGCTACATTTGGTCGCGTTTCAACAGATGAGCTTCACAAGTGGATACGCATAAAATTCACCGGCGAACCAGGTGTGGATGCTGGGGGGCTGGAGCGAGAGTGGTTCACACTGGTAGTGAACGACCTGTTCGACCCCAAGAACGGGCTCTTCACGTGCTCGTCCGCGGAGTCCATGGGAGGCGCGTACCACATCAACCCCACCTCCGATCGGACCAACCCAGGTAGGCATTTGGATTTTTTTACACTGGCAGGGCGTATATTGGGCAAATCTATTATGGAACAACAAGCTATTTCCGCCACGTTGTCGCTGCCTTTGCGTAAGCAAATTCTGAATGTGCCGATTACCTTTTCAGATCTGGAATTCGTGGACCCGGTGCTGTACCGCAACTTGAAATATCTTGAGACTTATGATAATATCGAGAACTTATCTTTAGACTTTACGACAAGTTATCCTGTAATTTCCAAGGACATCACGGTGGCAAGTCAAAATGTGACGTTTGAACTGAAACCCGGAGGAAGCTCCATTGCCGTCACCAATGAGAACCGCGACGAATATTTGCAGCTTCTATTAGCTAACCGAATGCTGACTAGTGTCAAATCGCAGGTTGAACACCTTCTAAGTGGCTTGTATGAGGTGATTCCTCCGGATCTGCTTTCTATTTTCGACTACCAGGAACTGGAGCTCCTCATATGCGGCGTCCCCAACATCGATGTCAAGGACTGGGCAAAGTACACTGAATACATGGGTGGGTATAGCGCCTTGGGTAGTGGGCATAAAGTCATCCGTTGGTTCTGGGCTTTTATTGAAGCTTGCAATAACGAAGAGAGGGCTCGTATTCTTCAATTTATCACGGGTTGCTCTCGGGTGCCTGCACAAGGTTTCAAGGCCCTTGTCAGCAATGACGGTAAACTCCGCAAGTTCAACATACAGAGTATTAGTAAAAAAGAAAGCATGTATCCTCGAAGCCACACATGCTTCAACAAGTTAGATCTTCCGATGTACGACTCCGCATCGGAACTGGAGGCCTACATGAGCTGCGTGACCAACGGAGACGTATTCGGCTTCACCATTGAATAGCGAGAATCGCAAGTGATCACATTTGTATATTCTGCCAGGTAATACTGTGTAATAATATTAATACTAACAATATCTAAAGCTCCGCACCACAAGAGAATTTACACGTATTATCTAACTTTTTACATTAAAAATCAATCTAGTACTTGAAATTTATCGGCTGATAGGTATAAGTGGGTTCTGAGGTGCGAAAAAGTAAATTTTCTGGAGTAGCGGCTTGACGTTCTCCTTCTTTGCGAACCGTGCCAGCAGAAGGTGTTGCTTCTGGCATTTGAAATCCAGCCCAAGGTAACGAGGCTGATGAAGAGGGAGGCATATCTCTAAACGCTAACGCTGACGAGGTCATGCTTCCACCCCCTGGAAGGTGCCCTGAATGGAAGTAATGGTGCGCCGCAGGATAACCATGAGGCGGATACATAGATTGGTTCATATGATGCATTTGATGCAACTGCATTTGATGCTGATAATGCGGATCATATGGTTGAGGATAGTTATGCATATTCGTCGCGTACTGCTGCTGATTGTAGTGCGGATATGGGTAGCCCTGGGATGCATACGGTCCATTGTGATACAGCGGTGCATTGGGGGGAACATGCATGGAATACGAATGCAGCGTCTGATGCTGCGGAGGTGGGGGAGGGGGCGCGGTGGTGCCCGGTCTATACGTCCCGATTTTATCATTAACGCCTGCACGCTTCTGGACGCGACTTTTCGATGTGTATCCCGAAGGGATCACGAATTCCTGCGTAGAAGAGTTCGTCTTTACGCCAAAACTGTTACTTGTATTCGCGGCGGCACGTTTTTGTTTGCGGGCTGATTTTGCAGCAGCTTCTGCTTCGTCATCAGAATACTCCTGTCCGTCCAGGGAGGCCAGACAACCACGTTTCAGAGGCCCAGACGCGCAAAGAGGTGAGAGAGTATGGTTAGGTATGTAACACGTATTAAGGTGCGATGAATAATAATATGCGCAGATGCTGGCTATCACGTACCTGTTCGTCTTCTGGTAACTCTTCGTCAAACATATTGCTGGCATCGGTCGGCTTGCTTGCCAAACGCAGGGTTCGGATCATGTCCGGAGACACAAAGGCGGTGCTCTGGTGTGTGGGCAGGCAGTACACCGCATTACCTGGAGCATAAGAGCCAGCATGTAAAGCAACTTCGACATCGCTTGAGGTGCTAACCGGTTGTTCAGCGCCACCGCTGACGGCCCTTTCTGTGCGCGGCAACCGCACGGTGTAAAAAGGTTGCGTGATGGGCCCGAAAACCTGTTGAGGTACATCGATGAATAAAGAGCGAAAACTGTTAGACAATGCGCTATAAGAATAAGTTGCGATAGATGCTGATCCTCTCCCTACCAAGCGATCAAACGTACCTCGTAAACTTTTCCAATCTTCGCCCCTGTCACCGAGAGCAATAAGGTGCCTGTGAAAAGTATGCGGTGATAGTGGTTAGTAAATGAAAACAGGACACACAATAGTATTGTCACACATTCATCAAACACGGCTACACTGACCTTCGATAATCGTACGATCTGTGAGACTCGCTTGGATTACAAGCGTTGCACCAGAGCCAGCCCCTGCCACTACACTAGTAGCCCCTGGTGTAACTGAAAGTACAGTCCCCACTTGTACTAACAACTTAGGGTCAATAATACCATCTGTCCTATCTTCTTCGTCGCCTTCTTCCTCTAATTCTGGCTCAGGCAATTCATTCCGTGACATGATAACACCCCCATTGCCTCCTCCCCCTTCGGCCTCTTCCGCAGTAAGTAATAACTCATCCGCAGAAGGTTTTGACATAGTGGCAGAGCGAGATTTCGCTTGCTGGCCTTTTTGTCGAGGTGCTAAGGTATTATTTATCGTGAGGTCTTGAGTCTTTACATTCGCATCTCCGACATCAGGAACACGATCAACATCGAACTGATCTTCTTCTATTTCATCTTCATCAATATCACCAACTTCTTCTCCTAGTTCGCTTGATGTCTCAGAGCTAGCACTACTTGAGCTACTGGAACTACTCGAATCATCATTTTCGCGCGTTCTTTTTCGAGCATGATCGAGAGCAAGCTCACCTCCAAGCAAATTTGGAGGATTGCAGATTAAAGAACCGCTATTGGGCTTAGTTTCGTTTTGTTTTAGAACTTGCTGAGCTATAAATGCTATATCACTGGGAAGTCCAGAAGTGTCGAGTGTTGAAGTCCCGACAAAATCTACATAATCCTCCAACACAGTGCTTTCAGAATGATTGTCCGAAGTGTCACCATCGCTCGCGACATCATTTGGATCTAAAACATCGGAAACCGACTCTTCTGAGTCATTGCGAGGCATCGGTTTTATTGCGCTGCGCTCAGATCCGAACACGATTCAAGGTCCTAAGTGCGTTGGACGCGTTAAAGATTTACAAATTTTCTTAAATAGAAAGACAGCCAGTGTACTGCTTTAAAAAATATAGAATCCCTCAAAATGAGTAGTTCCTATGGAGCTGAATTGCTAAGACGACAATTTGCTGGTAAGTAGCGATCGTATGAAAAAATAATACTGATAATTTCTGCCTTTAGAGTTGTCTTAAAAATGAACAGCCCTGAATTAATTTATAAACCCAGTGTTTGTAACTCGAAATATTGTTTTGTTCAATTTTCACAATATTTTATACTGTATATGGTTCAATGCTAACTTCGCTTTTATTCTTGTGACGCGGTTAGACTTAAGTCGTAATTCACCGGATGGTGTTTCGGTCGGTCTTGGAGAAGACGATAACATTTTCGAATGGGAACTAATGATTGTCGGGCCGCCTGATACGTATTATGAAGAAGGTCTTTTTAAAGCGAAGCTTAAGTTTCCTTCCGACTTCCCTAACTCACCTCCCAAAATGACCTTTGTGACGCATATTCTTCATCCTAATGTGTATCCCAATGGTGAGGTCTGCATATCTATTCTTCATCCACCCGGTAAGTAAATGTTCGTGTCGTTTATTTCCTTTTATATTGCATTGGACTGTCGGCGGGTGACTAATTTAATTCTAACCTTTTCATCCGAATATTTAGGTGAGGATGCTTACAATCCCCAAGAGCTTGCTATTGAGCGCTGGCGTCCGATTCTTGGTGTCGAAGCGATTATTTTAAGTGTAATTTCTATGCTTTGTGATCCAAACATTGAGTCTCCAGCAAATTTGGATGCCGCTAAATTGTGGCGTGATGACCTCCCATCATTTAAAAAGATGTGCCGACAGTGTGTGCGAAAGAGCCAGGAGGACGCTTAAATCATTGGACATGAGAGTTGTAGGTCTTGTTTCACTTGTCAATCTTTTTTTATAAATTAAATACTTTAAATGCAATCAACATCGTGTTTATTAAAAGGCGATGCACAAAAATACAGATACGAGGACAATTGATGACATTACCAATAGAGCTGGGGAAGCTACATTTCTAAGACTACTATTGCAATAATCTTCTTGGCAGCAGTATCGTATTCGTACATACAGAAGACCTCCGTATGTAAATGGATACTGCCCTTCTACGCACTCAGCAGAGCACTTCTTTAAAACACAAAGATTTTGTAAATATTCGTCTCCAAAGTATTGACTTTGGCCGCAAAGATCTTCCTTAAGCGTACTGAGTTCTTTGACACAAAATTTACTGCGAGACTCGGGACATATGAGCATTCTGTCGGGTTTTGTATAACTACTATAACAGGATAATGTTGTTGAAGGGTAAATGCCGTTCGTTAATTTTGAACCGCTGATAGTATGATCAACATATCCATCAAGATTAGGAGGTGCAGCAAGTTCACGGCTCTGTGCACTACTATTTCTAGCCACGACATGCATGTCACTAAACTCCTCCTTTTTACCAACGGCAGGCGATATCCAGCATAATGCAAAGAGTAGCAGTGTCCACGATTGCAAAAACTTCCGTACAACCATTTCACAATTAACTCTTCCTATATGACCTATGGGCTTTGCAACAACTATATCTAGTTTTTTTTTTTAAATCTTTTTTATGTAAACTCGATGTTTGGCTAATTGTAAATAACCTTGGAAGCGTGAATGGGACGTTGCTAGAATTCAAGTTTTAAAATCCTAAGCGGAGAAGAAAAAACAAAAATATTCGTAGTATAAACGCCTTAGAAACGTAATACTTCAAAATTTGCAAAAGAAATCAGGGGCTCTTGGGGATGACCTGTTCTTCGAACGTTCCGGTTTGGGATTTTCAATAGGCTGACATACTCATTAATTCTTTGGCCAAACTCTCCATTTATGTTTGTACGTTGCATCAACATCTCGATGCAACGCATCGCTGTACATAATTCATTCGGCTTAATTGTTGCTGAAGTAAATAAAAGCTCTTTATTCAAGCGTTTTCATAGTACTATTTCTAATGCTGAAAGTCAACAATTGATTACATTAAATTGGATCTTAAAAGATGGATCTATTCGGCAAACCAAGGATCCTGTTGGTACCAATATCATGCGAGCTGCTCACCGTCATGAAATTGAGTTAGAAGGAGCTTGCGAAGGCGTTTGTGCTTGCAGTACTTGTCACGTCATTCTAGAAAATGATGTGTATGAAAATTTACCTGAACCCAGCGAAACTGAAGATGACATGCTAGACCAAGCATTTGGTCTGACTACAACAAGTCGCTTAGGATGCCAAGTTGTACTTACAGCTGACTTAAATGGGATGACAATAAAGTTACCCAAAGCGACGCGAAACTTAGCAGTAGATGGGCATTTCAATAAACCTCACTAGACAATAATATTTTATATCCTTTATAATGTATCTTTGTATAATCTTTTTACAGTATTTCAAAAAAATGCATTTAATTAAGTCTTTTTAGAGCCTCAACCGCAACAGGCGTGATCATTTTCGACGTATGTCGACGTATTTTTTAGAATGTGCGATAATCGACTCTGTAAGGCCGAGGATGTCATCGTTAGATACAAGCAACTGCTTTTCTAGCACAGAAATTTCGCGCAGGGCCAAGACCAATCCATTGTCGGCATCATCTATGCTACCCTTCACAAGTGCGTGGCGGAATTTGTTTACGCGCAGGGCTAGTTGCTGGATATGCACGGCAGGTGGGACTCGCATTTCTTCCTGTGTTTGGGTCTGTAGCGCATGTGCGCGCTGTTGAACTTCCTCCGGGGGCAGAATGGTGAGTGCATCATCTCTGTCGAGCGCAGGGGTGTGCGGGTGCGGACCGGGTCCCAGCCTTTTCGCTGCTCTGTTCAATAGCAAAGCTGCTTCGAGTTTTTTTCTCTGTGCTGCTGCTTTGCCATTAAGGTAGTTCAAATAAGTCGCGGCCTGGTCAACGCGCTGGCGATGCATGAGATCGTTCATCTCGGTCAGCAGGTGAGACGCGGCGACGTCCGACGGCGTCATGTACGTGGCCACCTTGCCGTCGATCTCTCTAGTTCGAACGTTGCCTGACTTCTTCGCGACACTACCAGGCAAAGCCTCAGGAGCGTCTTCTGCGCGCAGCTCACGCAGATCCTCGGAAATATCTTTAAGCGCAGATAGATATACCTGCTGTTGCCGGTTGACTGTCTCCAGGGCTTTGTCCGTTTTGCTGGTCCAATTGTGGTAAAGATAAATCTCGACTTGTACTTGCGAGCGATACAAACCGAGTACGCCACCATGTGGGATCGCATGCCCAGAAAGCTCGCACATGAGTCGCTCGAGCTCCTCTAGGCTCATGTCTTCTGGGCCGCGCGAGAGCATAGCTTGAGCCTGCGTCAGTCCCAGCAAGCGAATCAGATCCGCCTCTAGCGCTCCCATCGCATTGCTGATTTGAGGTATGGTGAGCGACATTGTAGGAGAAGCTGACAATGCAACCTGCGTTGCGTGGTCTTCAAGCGAAGCCATGCATGCCTCCGCCGATTTCTCAGCTTCCGTTTCTGTGCGTAGCCGGCGAAGGCACATCACACGGAACAGCAATTCGGTGCATAAGACAGTACCCAGAGCACGCAGCAGCACTTCTTCCTTGCGTCGCCCCTCAAATATTTGTAGTCCGCGCGTTGTTAGCTCACAAGCGTCTAACACGGTGCTCGGTGTAGGCTCAACAAAGGGCAGAGGGCAGGACAGCGACGCGTGCAACCGACGCCATTGAGCTTTTCGCTCTGACGAATGAGAAGTCTGCACTTTTGCTTGTTTAGCACTTCCTTTCTTGCCCTGCTCTTGTATGCGTTCGAACACCGGGCGCACAAGCTCGGTGAGCAGGTCACATACCAATAGCGTCTCATCCGCCATGCGCAAACTGTTCGCACTCAACTCCTGCATGCCCAAAGGCCCATCGTCCGGACCAACGAACGCATCTTCTTCATACCGCGCCTGGCGCCCCTTTCCCCGTGGACCTACAAGGGCGGCAAACGATGGGACATGCGCTGCACCGCTGAAGATGACTTCCAAAAATGCAGCATCTAAATCTTTGCCTTTGCGAGACAACTGCGAAGCGGCAACCGAGAGCATGAGCAGTGAGAGCCCCTGCGCATCACCAGGACCCAAGCCATCGCTGAGCGGATTGACATTGCGCAAAGCTTGCACAGCCTGCACAGCAGTAACAAAGCCTTTTTGGGCTGGGTCGAATCGCTGAAACATGCCGTCAAATTGTGGCCAAGAAGGCAGCTGACATCGTAGGGTATCTGTCAGTAGTCCGCGGAAATTATCCCGGCTAATTTCACTGATAGGCAAATTGCCCTCGCGCAGGCGTGTGAATAGAAACAACAGGGTGGTATAATCCGATTGGTGAGGATGCTTGTCCAACAGTCGTCGCACGAGAGCTAAACAAAACACCAGACCCGCGGCCACCTCATAATCATGCTGCTGGTCGGATACAAGTCGCATCCTATCTGATGCACGCTTTTGTTCACGAGCTTTGGTAACTTTTGCAACTGCTGCTAATTCTTCAGCGGTCATTCGAACTCTCGTTTTCACCGAAGAATGAGTGTCAGGCACAAACCTATCGCCGACTTTGTCTTCGCCAGAAATCCTGTCCGTAGTGTCCTCCGGCCGCCTACCCATATCCGGGATAGAGGAGTGTAGCAATGCACGCACGCACTTAACCATCCCGCGTAGTGCACCAATAACGGCACGCGTCAGCCCCTTGGGCGCACCGTCCTCGTCTTCCTCGTCGATTTCCATTGCAAGGTAAGGCTCCCCGTCGGCCCCAACGTCTGTCACATCATCAGGGCGTCGGCGTGAATCGTCCAGCATGCGCAGGCCGAGTCGCAGCCACAGACACGCGACACGGCCCAGTTGTGCGGATGTGTCGGTCACTGTGAGATTGGTCTCATTTTTATGCCCATACGTTTGCACGATGCCTTTCCATACTTTGATCTCATCGGAAGCAGTGCGGTTAAAGATGGCTTGGAAGTCCATGGCGCTTCCGGTCACATCCGCCGTGACTAGAGTGGCGCTAGTGATGGATTCACTCTTCGTTTCTGGTTGAGGCATGACCAAATCAGAAGCATCTTGCAAAGTTCGCGAGTCGCCTAATCCCAATTTCTTCCCCAGCGATGTGAAATTCGCTTTACTCGGAGTGGTAGTCTCTTCATTGAGAGGTTGCGGCGACACCTCATCGGCAAAGGACACATTCGCCGTGTTGTGGCGGACAGGGGGGGCAGCCAGCGGCACGGCTTGAGGCATCAGGGATTTTTTCAAATCTGGCTGAAGTGTGCCTTTCGTTTCTACGGCAAGAACTGCAGATGGTTCTTGAACAGGAGGCGCAATAGGGAGATCCATAGTAGTGGGAGCTATTGGCAGATGTGTGGGCATTTGGACCGTATTCGGGTTAGTCGCGCTTGCAGCGATTGCAGTCGCAGCGGAGGCCATTTGTGCACGCAAGCTATTGCTGAGACTTTCCAGCTGCTGGATCAAGGCTTGTTGGTTCTGTTGTAGCTGCAGCTGCAGCTGGTCCGCCGCTGCAAGACGATCTTTTCTAAGCTCCAAAATACTTTGCCTTACTGGATCCAAGCCTTGCTTGTGAAGATCGGCGATTGCGGCGCCTTGAGAAATGACTAAAGCCTGAAGTTGTTCGATGTTTTGTCGCAACGCTAGGACATCTGCAGTCGTTGGTGTGTCATGCACTTCTTCGTTTATTTTGGCGGAATTAGCGTTTGAGATATGCGCAACAATAGGGCTGTGTGCGTGTGCAGGCAGTGGTTGAATAGTAGCGCCAATTGCGAGCTCCACTACGCCTTTGGGGCTTTTTACAGCACTCAAATTTGGCGCTGGAGTACTGACTGGACTTGATGCAGGTTCAGTCCGCGGTAATTCCTCGTGAGGATCTGTGATGTCAGCCTCATCTTGTTTATGCTCTGTGTCTGATTTTGCAATATGCTTGGACTCTTCTTCCTGGGCTTTTTTTGCCTGACGTTTGCGGGCTAGGCGCGATCCGCCATCGGGATTTAAACCGAGTGCCAACGGTTTCTCGTGCGTTTCTGCAT
>JACCDO010508840.1_pt1 | contig 16515 bp, 21 predicted proteins | sample 7446101 | NCBI WGS metagenome assembly JACCDO01 (sample SAMN15323440, study PRJNA562643) | freshwater metagenome | isolation source: river surface water | place: USA:Blue River Watershed | collected 2017-08-16 | reverse complement strand
GCTAAATCACGGCCAACGTTAGCCATATCTAGACCAAGTGCAGGAATCCAACCTACTCCTGGGATAAGTGCTACTGCACCTGCTAATCCTGCAATACCTGCACCAACTAAGTCGCCTGCTTTAGCACGACGATATGCATCGTACCAGCTTAAACCTGTGGCAACACCTGGAATAGCTTTACCAGCTACTTTACTTAATGCTTTGCCACCAGCGAAGCCAGCCGCGCCAGCCGCAACGTTATTTGCAATTTCACCTTCTACTTGGTATCCAAAACTTTCAACTAAGCTCTGTGCAATGCTACTCTTGAACTGTACACCTTCATTAGCCGGAGTTGGTAGTTTAAGACCAACACCTTGTTTTGGTAATCCACCTGTTAGGCTGTAATCAACTGCACCTTTAGTAGGATCAGTATTTCCTGGAATTACTTTCTTAGTGTCTGCCGCCGGCGTAGTTTTAGCACCCTGCCCGCCTTTACGTGCGGCAACCTTAGCGTCATAATCTTTCTTAGCTTGGTCGCGTTTTGCTTTTAATGCTTGATATTTTGTAATTAACTCAGCAAGCTCTTTAATTTGTTCTAGTTGTTGATCTTCAAGATCTTGTGCATCCATAGCACCTTTGCTAGTTGCTCTGATATCAGCATCATACTTGTCGCCGCTAACACCAAAAGTCTTACCTAACCAAGTTGATGTTGTAGCATTTTGTGGAATCAATCCCATATATGCTAATTTCTTGTCTGTTTCTTTATCAGCAGAACTTGAAGTAGTACCATTGGCATTAACAAACTTGCCAGATACTGGGTCGTATAAACCAGGAAGTTGCGCTTGTGTTGCAATTTGAGCAAGTTTAGCAATTCTTTCTTGGTCGTTAGTTTCTGTGCCGGCAATATCGGCAATAATTTTCTTTAATCTTAGACCAGCTTCTAAAAGCAAATCTTGGTTTTCAATTAAATCTAATTTGTTTACTAGTGATCTAAAATCCATTTTCATTCCCCGGAATATTATATATTTATTTATTTAAGGTGCTCTGCGTTTAGCAGCCTGGCCTTGTTTAGCTATATCGTTTGCAACTTCTTTTTCATCAAATGGTCTAGGGATTGATTTAATTGCACTATCAACTGCATTTCTGGCAGTTGACCCTGCGGCTGTAATCATATCTGCTACACCTGTTTCATCGATATTCTTGTCAATCCCACGACTCTGCACACCGCCCTTTTTACGTTTAGCGGCAAGTTCAGCAATACCGTGACGAATTTGTTCTAGGTTTTGTTCCAAACCCATAAACATTCCGCCCTTGGCTAACTTTGTAATTTGTAACCAGCTAGCTAGATCATCACTCTCAGCCATATTGGCTAATTCTTTGAGCTGGTTTCTAGCCTGCTGTATTCTGCCTTTTAAGCTCATCGGATTGGCTTTTTCGTGCCCGTATATCATTGGATCGTTTGGGTCACCAGTTGGCTCTATTGGCATTTCTGCAATTGGTTGCATACCTACGCCTGCCATGCCAACACGATTCCAACCTGCCTCTCCAGCCTCATCTAATTTCTTTTCTTTTGCTTCTTTTTCTAAAGCGGCTTTACGATGAGCTAATTCTTTTTTAAGTTCTGGATCTTTATGTGTATTAGGGTCTAATTGTATGTCTTGTAATGCTTTACGCTTTGCTTTTAAGTCGTCTTTATCTTTTAAAGCAGATTCTTTCATCATTACTCTTTCAGCAATAACGCTAGCATATTGATTGATTAATGCACGTTTCTCTTCTTTACGTTGTTCAATAGCTTCTTGAGCTTCTGTAAAGTACTTGTCAATTAATCGTTCACGGGGTTGTTTCTTTACAACAGGTTGTTGATAGTGTTGCATTGCCATTTGTACAGGCAATGCTACTTTATGTGGGTTAGTGCCTTCGGTAATAATTGACATGAATTTCTTCATGTCATTAGAACCCTCTACAGGCTTTGTAGAAATTCCGTCCATAGCCTGTAGAAGCCTCTTCATGTCCATTGGATTATCCCAATAGGCGCTTTGTTAATGCACGAAGTTGATCAACTTCGTTTGATTCTTTAACAATAATATTTTCGTTTTGATTCAAACGAGACATTTGTTCACGCATACGTGTCATGTCTGCTGAGTCTTTAACAGTTTCTTTTGCTTTAGAAGCTTTGATTGCCTTGTCTACTGAACCAGCGTGTTCGTCTTTTCCTGATTCAACTTCGCCGTCACCGTCGTAGTCTTTTTTAGCTTTCTTTTCTACTTCTTCTTTTTCAGCAATGTAAGCAGTAGTTTCTTTGATGTTCTTCCACATAGCGGCAGCGGCAATCTTCTTACCTTTCTCGCCACCACCAGCAGACTTAGCTACTTTGTCAAATGACTTACCTGGCTTACCAATGTCTCCACCTGCTTTAGCTTTCTTAACAACTGCTGATTTCTCTTTCTTTGTTAAGTCTGCGCTAGGAGCGGCTTCTTTAACAGCGCCTTTCTTCTTGTCAGCAACTGCTTTCTTCATTGGCTCTTTCTTGTCGCCGTCTTTGTCCATGTCTAAAAAGTCTGGCTTTTTACCTTTAGCTTCTGCAATAGATTCATCTTTTTTACGGTTGTCAAACTTTTCACTGTTTTCCATACCCCATGTACCAGTCTTTGATTTCTTTAGAGCTGGAGCACGATCTTTCTTTTCAGCGGCCGACATTGATTTAGCATGGCTCTTTTTGCCTTTGCCTGACTTCTCGTCACCATCTTCATCGCTGTAGCTGTTAGGATCACGTTCGTGTTTAACACCAGTTGAAGTTTTAGTTACTGTACCACCAGCGGCAGTTTTGTAACTATCGCCAGTCTTCTTAAGAGCATCCTGGCCTTCTTCTACTTTCTTTTCTTTCTTAGATAATTTGTCTGCCTGTGCTTTCTTAAGTTCTTTAATCTTGGCTTTAGCTTCCATTAATTTGTTCTTAAGAGCAGCCTTTTGGCTTTCATTCATAACGTCACTGTTGTCTAACTTTTGACCGTATTCGCTAAATTCCATTTCGTATTCTAAATAGTGATATACGCTGGCAATATAATCAGCGGCTTTAGTAATCTTAGCCTGAACCCAAGCTTCTAATTGATCATCGTCTTGTAGCTTTTTAAACAGTTTAAAACTGTAGTTTGCTAACTTGTACAAGTCAGCTTTGGCCATAGCACCTTCGTGATCTGCTTCGCCGTGTAATCCTAGTACATCAGGCTCTGCTCCCATTTCAGGGCTCATATCTGTATTCATTTCTGGTTCCATGTTATCTAATTCTGGTGGCATAGTTAAACTCCGTTATCTTTATATATTTATCGTTTGATGCTGCCGCCAGTCAGTAGATTTGTACCCTTTAAATCTAGGGCGTTCTTAGCAGTACCATCTTTGTTTTTAGCTTGTTTAGCTGGTTTATTCTTGTATACAGCACCTACTCCTACATTAGCGGCACTAGTAGCACCTACTGTAGCAGTTTCAGCTAATTCGTCTGGCTTCCCAAATGGATGAACTTCAACCCATTGTGTACCTTGTTTTTGTACCCATTTGCCTGGTTTAAATTTACTACGAATAATACCGTGTAATTTTAGTGCTTGTTCAACGCTATCCCTAAAACCTTCTGCTCTTGCGGAACGTTCTTCATAATTTGAAACCATACGTTGTTTAACACGGCCATCACGATAAATGTAGAGCAAGTTAGCTTCATCATCCATATCTCTTTCACGACGACCCATTCCTGACACGCTAGAAGCATAATCTCTATCGTATGCATCCATTCTACCGTGACTGCGATAAAATCCTTCATCTAAATCTGTAATTTTCATCTTATTTTCCTACTGGTTTTTCACCAGTCATGTAAGGCAAACTAAACCACAAACGAAACCATTCTGGTGTGCCAGGTTTAATGTTATGCTTTTTCATTAGTTCGCCCTTGCTATCTCCAGTAACACTAATGTTACTACCTTGATTAGCACGATACTCGTGTAGTCTAGCTTCACCGCCTAACCCACCTAAACCAGATAGTGCTTTTAATTCGTGAATAGGATCGTCAGGTGCAAGATAGCAATCTTCATTACTATCTTGATTTAAGTCCTGTGTTGTAATCCTATATTGTTTCATTATTTGCCTGTTGCTCTCAACATCCAGCTGTGTTTTTTATGTGCATCTTGACGTTCTGCTAAGAAGTTTGCTAGACCATAATCACCATTTGCTTCTGCCATCTTGTATGTGATTTTAAACACATTGGCCATTTTTTCGCTGTCAGCATGTAGTTCTGCAATCATTTGTTCTGCAGGAATAATATCTGTTTCGTCATCAATTTGTGATAACATGCTAAAACGTTGCAAACTTGCAGGAACGTAAGTGTTAACTTTGCGAATATTCTCAGCAAAGTCATCAATGATGTCGCCTACTTCTTCATAAATCTTACCAAACAATTCGTGGTACTGAGGAAAGTTAGGACCTTCTACATTCCAGTGAAAGTTTTGTGCCTTGAGATAAAAACTGTATTCGCTAGCAAATGCAGTCTTTAGTGCTAAATGATATTTTTCATGTTCCATAATTATACACCATATTTATTTCTTTTTGGAGTCGCTGTTGTACTCTTTGTATTAGTTGATGCTAGTTCTTTACTCTTCTTACCAGACCAATTTTGAGGAACACCTGCACCTACAGCCTTTGCCGCTGATTTAATAATATCCATTTCTTCTTCAGTATAAGTTGTAAGAAGAGGGTCACCGCCAATATAGTTGTCTGCCGGCCCTGGATTTTCAGGTGCGCCTGCTAGTGCAATACCAAATCTGTAATTCATATAAGCACCACCACTACCTGTACTCATGTTTAATGAGGGAAATGTTAATGCGTTCTTAATAGAAGATTTTTCAGACTTTCCAATGTTCTTAGTCTTTGCTTCAGCAAGTTCTATTTCTAACTGTTGCATTTGTTCTGCTAGTTTAAATGCACGTAAGTTTTTACCTGGAGTACTAGCATTAACATCACAGGTTGAGTTTTGTTTTGTAATAGTACCAACACCTGCGGCATCTTCACCTACTGCTTTTTCTTTTTTAACTTTTTCTGGATACTTGTTTAAGAAGTGTGCAACAACATCAAACACTGGATATTCTTTTCCATTAACTTCAACAGTGACACTAGGTTTAATGCCCATGTCTTTATAAAATGCCGCACGGTCGCCAGCACGGACAGCCGCACGTAGATTAGTAGCACTTGCCAGTCGTTCTGTTCTAACGTGATCAATTTGTTGGAACTTGTACATTCCATGTTCTTTTTCAACACCGTTGTATTGTGTTAGTGTTTTAACTAGCCATTCTTCGTCTGTATAAACTTTTAAATGAACGTTACTACCGTGTTCATCATAGATACGTGCCGCTAATGTTAGTAAACTTTGTTCTGGAATAACGTGACCTGCAACTTTAGGCCATACCGCAGCCATGCATTGTAATTTAACATCATACGGTAATGGGTCTTTAGGACCACTAGTTGTTTCGTTAGTGCCTACATACCAAATAGGATTAGTAGCCGCAGATTGCCAAACAGCTTTATGACCACGATGTGGAGGATTGAAACGACCAAAGCATACTCCAACAGTTTTTAAACTGCCGTCGTAATCTTCGCCGTCACTTACTTCGTAAATATTTTCAAATAGTTCTCTTAATTTCATTATGGTGTCCAAGCTGGTATAGTTGTACCATGCGGTGTTTCTATATCTGTTCTAGGAACAAACTTTACATGTCCGTGCTTCTTACCCTTAGGTGCATAGCGTACCCAACCTTCTGCGTTTGTAGCTTTAATCTCACCTGGATCTTTATCAAGCTGTGCAATGATAGAATTTTTAAGATTCATTAAATCTGTTACTAATTTAAAAATAACAGGTAATGCTCCTGGAAACTGTGCGGCACGTTCTTTTATCTTGGCGGCCTGACCTGCGCTAACAACCCCACCGGTATCAACCCAATTTATAAAGTTGTTACCTACATTCTGTAGTTGGCGTTGTTTACTCATAGTATTAACATAACGATACATTATATCTTTAAAACCACTTACTCCTTGAATTGGTTCTAAGAAACTATCTATTTCTGCACCGTGTTGTTTAATATATGCTTCAACTGCGGATACTGCCTTAACATTAATCTTAGGTTGAATTTGTGTGTAATAAGGCCCGAGCACTACTAAGTTTGGATTGCTGTTAAACTCATCAAAACTATCTTTAGGATGTTGCGCCTCGTCTGGAGCACCAAAGTAATCAAATGTTCCATGACCTACTACCATTACTTGTGCTTTGCTAATACGCTGTCCTAATTCAGTATCTTGAGCAATATGATAAACAGTCTTGCTCTTTGGATTAGGATTTAAATTGTAAACACCGTCTTCATCTGTTTCTGGAGGGTTTAAAAACAATGCATCAGCATAAACAAACCCACGAAACTTTTCTGGAGTAGCATCTTTAAATATGTCGTATAGGTGACTAAAGTTAGCGGCAAAATCTTTACGTGCTTCTGCTTCAGCAGGTGTTTTAGGATTACCACTCTTGTTTAAAATAAAATTGTAAATGCCACGAGAGCTAGTAAAGTCAGATAACTCACTAGTACCTTTACCACCACGCAACCATCCGTTGTGGTTGGCTAGAATAAATGTACCATCTTCTGTACGACCCCAGTATACTTGAGGAGCGCCGTCCCATTTCATACGAACGGAACTTGCATCTGAATTGATTTCTTTAAGGTGATCAAGTGCTTCAATAGCACCACTGCTTCCGTGAAAGAATACTAAGTCTTCTAGGTGGTTAAATGTTCTACCTAGTTTTTTCTTAACAGGTATTGCGGCATCATTTTCACGAACGAATAATTCTCTAAGTAACACAATTAATCCTTGTACTTGCCGTCTTTAATATGATCGCGTAGATCTTCGTGCATCTTTTTACAAACTTGTTCGCAAGTCTTTTCGTCTATCATATCTGGAAGTTCACGAATTGGAAATTTCTGAACATATAATTTGTAGCTGTTTTCTACAGCTGGTTTGAAAAGTTGATGACTAAAAGGAACTTTTAACTTAACATGAGATAGACATTTAGAAACACTAGGAAATACGTGCTTGCGATACACGTCATCATCGTTGTTCATAAAAAATGTTAAATCTTCAACTAGGTCGTAATCGATCTCGCGCTTATTGCCGCTAATCTTAACATAGTCTAAATCGTCAATCTTTTTGCCTTCTAATAGTTCATTAATACGCATAATACGCCCATTTTAAATGTCAAGCAGAAAACTCTGCGGTTAGAGTATTTATCGCTTTAGGATAATGGACTACTGTTTAATTATCCGCTCTATCTTTGCTATACTGCCGCCTAAGTGCATTCTAGCCATTAAAAGATTGTTATCACCGCTCAAATAGAAGTGAGTTCCGCCCCAACTGCGATTTTTTGAAAGATCTCTAACACAACTCTTAGTAAGTTTGAGCTTACTACTTGCTTCTGCCCACTGTATAAAAGAACTGTGTTCCTGAGTAGTTTTACCAAGTGTAATACGATACTCGTAATCCATCTTGGGCATGATAATTGTATTTGTTGCGAGACTGGTATTAGGGGGTGGTACGCAAATGTATTTTACCTTAGTATCATCAACTTTAGCAATTTTATCTACATCTTTTAAGCTGTTAGTATACACACTAACCCAAGGAGTTTCTACACGCACATCTATATCTGTTAATTTAGACAGCATGATCTGCAACTTAAATGCATAATCTAATTCGTCCTGCGTTTTAATACCTGCCCGCCAAGAAGCATAGTACGGTGCGCCAACTTTATTAGTACCAGTATCTGTAATTGTTATTTTTTTAAGCTCGTTCAACGCATATTCCATATCACCTGAACGAAATACTGAAGCGCCAGCACATGCCAGTACAATCTTATACTGGTATATGCCGCGGAACAGTTTTTTAGTTGTCTTGTATTGCATCTTCAACTAATGAATCTACAGTAAGCAATGGTACTTTAGTAGCCTTAGATTTTGCAACAAGCACAATTTTATCTTCGTCTACGGTGATAGTTAACCAACCACCATTCTTTAAATCACCAAACAACATAAGTTTAGCAAGGTCACGTTTAATTTCCTTGTCAATAACACGTTGTAACGGGCGAGCACCCATCTTAGGATCAAAACCTTTGTCAATCAGCCAGTTAATAGCTTCCTTGTCAATTTTAATGCGGATACCCTTTTCCTTAACTTGTTCTTTAAGTTGGTCAACAAACTTGTTAACAATCTTAATCATTGTTTCCTTGCCTAACTTGTTGAATGTAACAACACCATCAAGACGGTTACGGAATTCTGGAGTTAAGAATTTTTTCAAGTCTGCATCACTGTAGTCCTTTTCTTGACTGCCAAATCCAATTGCACTCTTTTCAGCGGCTTGTGCTCCGGCGTTAGTAGTTAAGATAAGAATAATGTTGCGGCAATCTGCTTTCTTGCCATTGGACCCGGTAATAAAACCGTTATCCATTAATTGCAACAATACTGTCATAACATCTGGGTGGGCTTTTTCAACTTCATCAAGTAACAGAACAGCATTAGGTGCTTCTTGAATTTGTGTAATTAACTGACCAGCATCTTCTTCAAAGCCAACATAACCTGGAGGGCTACCAATTAGCTTACTGATACTGTGCTTCTCTTGATATTCTGACATATCAAAACGTAGCAACTTAACACCTAAGTGCTTGCTTAGTGCTTTAGCTGTTTCAGTTTTACCTGTTCCAGTTGGCCCCATGAATACAAAACTACCAACAGGTTTGTTTTCACTCTTCAAGCCAGCTTGTGCAACCATAATTTTATCAACAACTTCTTGTACTGCTAAATCTTGTCCATACACTTCTGTTTGAAGTTTATCTTGCAAAGTGGATAGATTATGGCTTTCTGTTTCAGCAACTTGCTCTTCTGGCAAGTTAACCATCTTGCTAAGTTCAATTTGAATTTCGCGTTCAGTTACAACACGGTCGTCAGCTAGTTTCAAATTAAAACGTGAGCAAGCAAGGTCAATTAAGTCAATAGCCTTATCAGGCAACTTTTTGTCTGTTTGATACTTAACAGATAACTTAATAGCGGCAGAAAGTGCATCGTCTTTAATCTTAACATTGTGGAATCCTTCGTAGTATTTCTTAATACCTTTAAGGATTTGTAATGCTACTTCTTGTGTAGGCTCGTCAACTGTAATACGTTGGAACCTGCGCATCAACGCACGATCCTTTTCAAAGTGCTTGCGGTATTCTTCCCATGTAGTTGAAGCAACCACTTTGATATTGCCTTTGCTTAGTGCAGGCTTCATCATGTTAGCAAGGTCGTTTGCTGAGTTGCTTGCTGAACCAGCACCACTGATCATGTGTGCCTCATCAATAAACAAGACAGTTTTGCCTTTTTTAGTAAGAGCTTTTAGTACTTGTTTGAATCGTTCTTCAAAGTCACCACGGTATTTACTACCAGCAAGCATGGCACTAATGTCTAAGTTATAAACTGTGTACTCCTTGAGGAAGTCTGGAACAGCACCCTTAACAATATTATAAGCAAGTCCTTCTGCTATAGCAGTCTTGCCTACACCAGGGTCACCAACAAGGATCACGTTGTTTTTACTACGACGACCCATTGCAAGTGCAATGTTTTCTAATTCGTCAATACGACCAATTACTGGATCAATTTTATTTTTCTTAACTGAGTCGTTAAGGTTAGTTGTAAACTGAGCAAGTGCTTTATCGCTACTTGTGCTCTGTGGTTCTTCTTCAGTCTCTTCAACTGCATTGTTTAAATAATCTGCAAACTTTTCTTTGTCAATGTTTGCTTGAGTAATATAAAAGAATGCCCATGAACGTTTTTCGCTCATCATTGCAAGGAACACATCTGTAGGTTCAATGCGTTGCCGACCGTTAAACAATACTTGTGTAAACGCACGATTAAGAACACGTTCTACAGTTTGTGTTTTTTTAGGTTTAACTACTACGTCTGGTACTGTAATTTCAGCACACTTGTTTTGCAAATGGTTTAACAGATTCTTTTTAAGTTCATCTGCATTAGCACCGAACCCTTGGACAGTATTTGTAAATGTGTCCTCGGTCAGCATACCAAACAACAGATGCTCTATTGTTAAGTATTCATGATGTAGTTTTTTAGCAGTATCAATTGCTTTTTCAAATACTGCTTGTAGGTTATCACTTGGTTCTACCATTTAGTTTCCTTTGTTTTTTCCGTGCCATTTTTAATTTTAAATCACTTACATGTTCTGTAAATGTAGTACCTTCCAAATGATCTAATTCGTGTTGGAAGCATCTAGCATCGAGGCCTTCAAGTTCTATTATACATTGTTTTCCTGCGTTGTCAAGATATGCGGCAGTAATTTTATTATGTCGCGGCACTTTGAGCCAAAGATTTGGAAAACTTAAACAACCTTCATCGTCGTGTATGAAGTCATTATCGCCAAACATAATATATGGGTTGAAGCAGCCAATTTCTCTTTCGTCTGCTAGTTTCATAACAAACACTCTGCGTAACAATCCAACTTGATTTGCCGCAAGGCCTATGCCGCCGGACTCCTTCATCAAGGCTAGCATTTCGCGTTCTATTACTGCGGCGTTGACGTGGTTAACAAAATCCCAATTCTCAGCTTTCTGCTTTAAGATTGGATCATCCTCTGCTACTAATTTCATCGTTGATCCTTTGTAAATCTGCTACTAATTTTGGATCAGTAATTGCAGGAGTTTTAATATTAACAACAATTACAAATCTACCTCGTATTCCGCGATTATGTATGTTAGGGAAACCTGCTCCGCCTTGTGCATATTCTGTGCCAGTTTCAACACCAGGTCGGATATCTAGCATCATAGTTTCACCTGTAATTTTTTTAATCTGCTTACGACATCCAATCATAGCTTCTATAGGACTAATGTCAATCATAGTGCATAAGTCGTCGCCTTCTCTTTTAAAATCGCTGTCTGGCAACACTACAATAGTAACATTTAGATTACCACGTGGCGCCTGTGGAATACTATCGTCGCCGAGCCCTTGATAACGAATTGTTTCACCGTGACTAATGCCTTCTGGTACGTTAATTACTACAGTCTGTGGTTTGCCACTAGGTAGGCGATAGTTTGCTTCTAATTGTTTACCTTGAAATGATTCAAGCAATGTAATTTGACATTGTATGTTTAGGTCTCTATTGCGTTGCATACGTCTCCCAAACATATCACTAAATGGATTTGAACGATGACCAAAAGGATCAAATCCGCCGCCACCAAAAATATCTTGGAAGTGTGAAAAGTCATTGCTGTTAAATTTGAATTGTGTACCACTACCAAACTGTCGTTGCTGATCGTATTCAGCTTTCTTTTGAGCATTGCCTAGCGTGTCATAAGCAACACTAATGTCTTTGAATTTGGCTTGGTCGCCGCCTTTATCAGGATGATGCTGATTGGCCAACTTGCGGTAAGCCTTTTTAATTTCGTCTGGGCTAGCAGTTTCACTAACACCTAAAATATTGTAATAATCAGTCATAGTCGTAAAAACAGGTCCAAATAATATAGTAATTATACTATCTTACAGTGGACCTGTCAAGAGTTTGAAGAAAATTATTTCTTTTTAGCTGGCTCTGGAACTTTTTCGCCTTCTACTTTCTTGTGAACTTTGATAGTCTTGCAAGATTGTTTTGGTTTGCCTGCTTTGTCTGTTACAACTTTGCCTGCTTTATCTTTAACATCTGTACAAACTTCTTTTTTCTCACCACCAGCAAACGCTGTAGTGGCAACACATAATGCTAATAGTGCTAGTAATTTTTTCATTTTAGTTTCCTTTAAATTGCTGGTTGATCAAAATCTGGTACAATTTTCTTACCACTTGCTGTTACTGTTGGAGCCGCTGGCGCTCCAAATCCTGAACCGCCACTAAAGCCGCTTGTTGCTGGCGCTGGAGGTGTGCTTCCAAACCCGCCTCCGCCAAAGCTACTTGAGGCTGGAGCACTGAAGCTCCCTGATGGCGCACTAAATCCTGCTGAAGGTGTGCTAGGTGCTGTAAACCCGCTTGGTGGTGTGGTTGGTGCTCCGCCATTGTTTGCTCCTGCTAGTTTTTCTTGTGTGCGACCCATTGCCGCAATACCTAAAACAGCACCCATTGCGATGTGGAATAAACCAGCACCCTGTAATGTTAATGGTTGCCATTGTGTAATTTGACTTACATGCATTACTGCCTGTAATAAACTCCATAAGACTGGAAATACAACGAAGTCAAATGCACACACTCCCATGTATAACCAACCCATCATTGGACGCCATTTACTGTTCATCCAATCTTCTTTTTTCTTTTCTGACTCGCTCATCGCTACTTGTTCTGACATTGTTCGCTCCTTTGTCTAGTATTACTATTTATTTGACGCTATCAAATATCTCTTTTTGGCTTTTATACCATTCTATCCATGTGTCTACTTTAATTTTACATTCCTGATATTGTCCATAGTTTTCACTTACTACACTTACTACATCACTTAATTTCGTAGTAGCAGGGTCAACTGTTTTTAATTCAGGACACGCAACTTTTAGATCTTCTGGAACATCTGGAAAGTTACGCTTAACAGGTGTTGCTAAACAGCCTGCTAGTAGAAAAGGTACTAATAAGATAGCTATTCTCATTTCTTACCTCCTACGTTCTTTGCCGCATCGTTAATAATGCTAATTGCTTCTGGATCAACTTTGCAGTCTGCATCAATACGTTTTTCAACTTCTTTAATGCGTTCTTGTACTACTACTTGAACTTCCTTAACTTTCTTTACACGATCTACGTAAACTTTTTGTATTTTTACATTAGTTTCTTTAGATTTAACTTCTGATTCTTTAACCTTAGCTTCTAGCTCAGCTACCTTAGCTTGCCACTTAGCTTCGTTAGCAATCCCGCCTTCCATCCACAGACCAAATAACAAAGCAATAATGCCGCCTAGTTTGATTGGATAGTTATATTGGCTAATAAAAGGAATGCGTTTTAAAACCATAGCGGCTGCGATTGCAACAACACCGCCTATAGTTAAGATATGCCAGAACATATCTGGCAGTAACGACAACATCCACATGAATTGCCACATTATCTATTATCCTTGTAACACGTGAATTGCGTGATTGTAGTGCTTGATACGATCTTCCAAACCTAGTGTACCACCGTTGATACGTTTGGTCAATGTTAGCATGTCACCAGAATCTGCCCACTTGTTTAAATCGTTTGCTTCCCAGAACCAAGCGGCACTTTGTACACAACCTTCAAATGTTGTTAAGTGTTCGCTGGCTTCGTCTAGACTAATTTCTAAACTTTGTGCATAACGTGTGTAGTTGTCTTTGCCTGTCAATTGAATCAATCCACGACCACAAAACTTCCAACCATCGCCTGACTCTTCAGGACCATTGCCCATACGATTAGCGTATGCTCTGTTGGCAATTTTTTCTGGTTGCTGTGCGTATTGATTAGCAATATCCATATTAGGGAAATAACGAGGCCAAACTTTACATAGGCTTGCTGCCTTGTAGTTTAAGTTTTCTTTAATTGCTCTGTAGCCGCCTGACTCATGTGCTGTCTGTGCTAAGAACGCCGCAACACGTGGTACTGTGTTAATGTCGTAGTCTGGCAAAATTTGGCATAGCGCCTCGTACCAGTGATCAGCATACGGGTTTTTACCAATGATGGCTTCAAACTTAGCCTGTGTAAAATCAAAATCAAATCCGCTCATTATTTTTTCCTTTTAAGTGCAACGGCCCATCCGTTGTTTTCAAATATAAAAGTATCGCCCACTTTATTAATATTGTAGTTACCAATCACCTTAGTTAAGAACATTACTTCTGCAACGTCCTTACTTTCTAACATAATTGGACCTTTGATGCTTTCATAAACTGCATGTTTACTGCCGCTAGTTATTACTTCAAATGATACTGGTCCACTGTAGGTTCTTTTAAATGTAAGAGATTCGTCTAGCAAACTAATCTCGTCAGCATAGCTACGACTAAAGAATTCACTAAAGTTGTCTAAACGTTTTTGTTCAGTAGCAATATCATATGATTTTTTGTCCATTGGGACAGTAGCGGCTAAATTTTCTTTAGTTGCTAATTGACTTTTAAAACTTTTAAAGTAGCGAAATCTCATTTCAGTTTCGCCAGTCAATCTTGAAATACCATCAATTAAATCTGTAATTTGATCTGCAACATGACGATTGCGTTCTAACTCAACATATACTTTATATGTGCCGTCATCAGTTTCGCCGGGGCTAGTATCTGCATCTAAAACAAATCCGTAACCCATCTCAATAAAGTTTTCTAAGTCTTTAGCAGGATCTTCATGATCAACAGTAAAACTTAGTACAACAATATCTTGATCGTCACCAATCTTGCTTTTATAAGAATCAATTTCAAAAACTTTTTTAACTAAGTCTTGCAAGTCTAAAGAGCGTAGGCTTTCATTAATATTCATCATTAATCCTTATGCTGGCGTTGCCGGTGCCCCGCCTGCTGGAGGTGCTCCTGCCGGTGCTCCTGGAGCCGCTGGTGCAGTTGGAGCAGGTGCGCCAGGTGCCGGTGTTCCAGACTTAGGTGCTTGCTGTTCTTTGTATTCGTTCTTCATTTTGTCCATGTAACCTTTGTACATGTCAAATGCTACTTTTTTAGGCATCTGAATTTCTACAATCCAGATAGGCTTTTTATCTAGTTTACCTTTTTTACTTCCAGGACGTAAATCGTCTGAACTTCTAATTGGTCTAGCTTCTATTAAACTAGAATTCTTATATTGTACTTTGCATCCTAATTCTAATAGGCGTTTGCCTGCTACTGGATCAGGCATCTTGTCTTTAGGCCACATGAATCCAGCGGTGATCCAGTGACGATCTACTTTAGGTCCGTAGGCTAATTCACCTTCTTCCCAGTTTTCGTAGACGTACATATCCATCTCGTCTAATACACGTTCAAAGTCCTTTAGCACGGCTAACGAGCTGTTGTTTTCGTATAGATCTTGTATGTTCTTTATAACATCTAATATATCATGCATTTTTCTGTCCTAGAAGCTTCTATACTTATTTAGCTGGATCAAAATCATAACGTAACAGTTTATTATTTTAGGGATCGTGTAAATAATAGTGTAGGACCTCTGTAGTTATCGAGGCGGTCACTACAAGTCTTACTTTTTTATAAGAGTAGGAGCAACTAGATGAGTAAAAGAGTGAAAAAACGCTTTACATCAGAAGTTAACATAATTGATTTTCAACCATATCTTCCGCAGAAAAAACAGCGAGTAACGTTGCTGCCGCGAAATAAAAACCAAGAATCTTATTTGCTAAAATTGCAAGACGATGCTAAAAGCATTATTCTAGCAATTGGTCCAGCCGGCACGGGTAAAACTATGCTAGCAGTCCAGTATGGAATTAAGTTGTTTCAGGAAGGTAAAGTTGACAAGATCGTTGTGACAAGACCCGCCGTTTCTGTAGACGAAGATTTAGGATTTTTACCAGGTACGCTAAATGAAAAGATGGCCCCGTGGACAAGACCTATTTTTGATGTGTTTGCAGAGTATTATAAACCACAAGACATTGCAAAAATGCTGGAGGATGGAACTATTGAAATAAGCCCGTTAGCGTACATGCGTGGACGTACATTTAAACACGCATACATTGTTGCTGATGAATGTCAGAACACAACAGTAAATCAAATGAAGATGCTACTAACCCGCTTGGGAGAAGGATCCAAGATGGTAGTGACAGGAGATTTAGCCCAGGCAGACAGACTAAACGATAACGGTTTAGTAGATTTTTGTAACCTACTCGCCAAGAAGAATTTAAAACATATTGACATTACAGAGTTTGATCATAAAGACATTGAACGTCATCACGCCGTTAAGGAGGTGTTAGCAATATACGGTGATTCATAAAAAAAGGGCTCTTAGGAGCCCTTTTATATTTGTTCTACAATTACCTTTGATGCTTTGAGGAATTGTATTCCATCTTCGCTACGATAAGCATTGCGATAGTAGACACTATTGATGCCACTTTGGTATATGAGTTTGGCACAATCCAAGCAAGGACTATGAGTAACAAACATAGTAGCGTTAAGCCCAGACTCAGTGCTTTTAGCCAGTTTAGCGATTGCATTTGTTTCAGCATGTAACACCTCAGGTTTAGTTTTTAGCGAGGTAGTATCATCAGAGTGTTGGATAACATCCTCGCAATTATTATCCCACCCAGCAGGCATACCATTATAACCAATAGAGATAACTCTATCGTCTTTGACAATGATAGCCCCAACATGTAACCGCTTTGCATGACTTAGTTCCGCAAATGTTTCTGCGGTTTTCATGTAGGCTTCTTTTAACTTTGTTTTCACAAATGACTCAATCTAATCAATGTTGCCGCAAGGTTAATTTCTGCATCGCTGACCAGTGTGTGATCAACAAGACCTTGCTTGATAATGAGAATAGCTTTGTCTTGAGTCGGTTCGTCTCCAAAGATGGTGACGTTATCATACAACCATCT